>Ga0208547_1000480_pt1 | contig 22959 bp, 33 predicted proteins | sample DEB08_DNA_5_FD_185501 | JGI IMG/M metagenome (GOLD analysis project Ga0208547, IMG submission 185501) | Aqueous microbial communities from the Delaware River and Bay under freshwater to marine salinity gradient to study organic matter... | ecosystem: Environmental > Aquatic > Marine > Coastal ...
CGCTCGGTACTAATGGGACTGTTAATTCTAACGGTCAAACCTACGTAGCCTACCTATTCGCCCACAACGATGGTGACGGTGAGTTCGGCCCTAATGCTGATCAGGATATTATCAAGTGTGGGAGTTTTAGTACGGATAGCGGATCACAGGCAACTATAGACTTAGGTTTTGAACCTTCTTGGGTTATGTACAAGAAAACAAATAGTACAGGGCAGTGGTATATTGAGGATACTATGCGGGGGCTACCTGCACCAACACAAGCAGGTAATACTTTGATTGCAAACTTAAGCAATGCAGAAGGTGCAGGAAACGGTGCAATACACATAAATGCCTCTGGATTTGAGACGAAAGCGGCTCCTAATAACTTAGGCGCAAGTAACGATTTCATCTACATAGCCATTCGCCGTGGCCCTATGGCTGTGCCTGAGAGTGCGACTGATGTGTTTGCTATTGATACACAGGGTAGTACATCAGGTTCACCTGCCATGAAGGCATCTTTTCCTGTAGATATGGCGACATTACACTATACCGCAAATAACTTAGATAAGTTTATTACAAGTCGGCTTACTCAAGGCAAACGTCTTGAAACATCTTCTACTGATGCAGAAGCATCTGCTTCCGAATATCAGTTTGATTATCAAAATGGTTGGTGGACTGCAACAGGTACTATCAGTAGTAGAATATCACATATGTGGAAACGTGCCCCCAACTTCTTTGATGTCGTTGCTTACACGGGGAACGGAACAGCAGGGCGTACTGTAAGCCATAACCTTGGTGTTGCGCCTGAGATGATGTGGGTGAAGCGTAGGGATGCAGCAGGATGGGTGTGGGCAGTATATCATTCAGGTGTTTCCGTAGACCCTGAAACAGATTGGCTCCAGTTAAATGATACAAACGCTGTAGCAGATAACGCCACATTTTGGAATGACACGTCCCCAACGGATACGCAATTCACAGTAGGAACTTATAACGGAGTGAATGCATCGAGCGGAACCTACATAGCCTACCTATTCGCAAGCCTAGATGGTGTATCTAAGGTTGGTAGCTATACAGGAAACGGCTCAAGTCAAACGATTGACTGTGGGTTTAGCAGTGGTGCTAGGTTTGTTCTCATTAAGCGTACAGACAGCACAGGCGACTGGTATGTCTGGAACACTGAACGTGGTATCGTTGCTGGTAACGATCCTTACCTTAAATTAAACACAACTGATGCAGAGGTGACTAGCACAGATTGGGTTGACCCAGACAACAGTGGCTTCATTGTAAATGGCACGACAATCAATGCTTCAAGTGCCTCTTTCATCTTCTACGCAATCGCATAATGCAGACGCAATATAATCAAGGTCATATAAGGAGTATCAACTAATGACTGAATATCGTGATCGCACAACAGGCGAACTTAAATCACAAGGGCAACTCCGTAAGGAGAACCCCAACATGTCCATGCCAAAGGTGTGGAACAACAATGTACATGACGCACTTAATGTAGACCCAGTGCTACGTGCACCTAAACCTACAGAGGGCATTGGTGCATACCAATCAGTACGCCGTAATGGTGTTACACAGGATGCTAACAACAACTGGGTTGAGGCATGGGAAATTGCTGACATGTTCAGTGATGATGCTGAACTAGGTACTAAATCTGAACAGGAAGCTGAGTATCAGGCTCGTCTTGACAGTGATGCAGCAGAACGTAACCGCAATGAACGTGATCGTCTAATTGCTGAAACTGATTGGTGGGCATCATCTGACTTGACTATGACTGCTGAACAAACGGCATACCGTCAGGCTCTACGTGACATTACTACACATGCTAACTGGCCTCACCTAGGCGAGGACGACTGGCCTACTAAACCGTAAGGGGTAAACTATGTTAGGATTTGCACCATTAGCGTCTACCCCGTTTGCTGCTGCTGGCGAAGGTCTGTCTTATCGGCTGTCTGCTGACGAAGGTACATACAGCTTAACATTCCAAGACGTTATTGATTCAATATCCATAACAGCAGGTGAAGCTACATTTACTCTGACGGGTCAGACTTCACCTCTAGTCGTAGGTAAACCTGCTGACGAAGGTACGTTTGCTGTCACAGGACAAGATGCTACCTTTAGTATTGATAATGTACTATCTGCTGCACACGTAAGTTATATCTCTTCGCCACAAGATGCAGACTCTGCATTTAGGAAGGTTGTAGAGCAAGGTAGCTTTAGCTTAACAGGTCAGACCTCTGGTATCAATTATCCACTAGAGGGTGGTCAGACAGCTTATAGCCTATCTGGTCAGACATCGGTATTTACTGTTACTCTACTAGCTGGTGAGGCTACCTATGCTCTTACTGGTCAGGCAGCTAACGTAAACACAAGCATATCTCATGCTGCTGGATCGTTCACTGTTACTGGTCAAGATGTAGCTATTAGTCCTACAACAGTTATTACTGTAGACGATGCCGCATCATTTACTCTGACGGGTCAAGACATCAACTTTGATGTACAGGACAACTTTGTAGCAGACACTGGTAGGTTTGATCTAACTGGTCAGAACGTAATTGTAGCCACAAGCATAGCACATGCAGAAGGTACCTTTACTTTAACAGGACCAGACGCAGGTCTAGTTGTTGCAGAACAATTACCAGTAGATGAAACGACATATACACTAACTGGTTTCGACATTAACTTCGACGTTAGTGATAACTTTGTCGCAGAAGCTGGTAGCTTTGTTGTCGGTGGTGAAGACGTAAGCCTCACAGTAAACTATCCATTCGTACTTACTGAACCTTACCTCTTCAACCTAGCTGAACAAGACGCAGGTTTGATCGACGGTAAGTCACTTGTTGCAGAAGGTACGACCTACACACTTACTGCCGAAGATGCAGTATTCACACCAGAGATTACATTACCTGCTGTAAGAGGTCAGTTTGCTCTGACAGGTTCTGATATTCTTTTTGATTTTCCATTCAGTGCAGATGAAGGTACGTTCACTCTAACTGGACCAAATGTTACTATAAGTAACCCATCATCTAAGCGTGGTGTACTAGTCACTGGTAAGTCCTTCAACAAGGTAACACTAACTCAACAATACAATAAGGTTGCATAACAATGGCTTTCTACATTAAGCAGAATGACACAAGCCCATCTATGTTGGCTAACTTACAAGATGCTGACGGTAACGCCATTAACCTTACTGGTGCCAGTGTTCAGGTACACATCAAGGATGTAGAAGGTACACTAAAGGTTGATCGTGCAGCTATCATCCCTGATCCACTTATTGGTCGTGTACGGGTCAACTGGCAGTCAGGTGATACAGATACTGTCGGTACCTACTATGTAGAGTTTGAAGCTACCTACAACGATGGTGCAATAGAGACATTCCCTAACAATGGTAACCTAGTTATGGTTGTCGTAGGTGAGTTGAACTAATGACAACTTGGGCAAGACAAATATATGAGCATGACCCTCTTGCCATAGCCAAGGGTGAAGTCAACGGATACTCTAGTGAACACAAATTTGGTGCTGTACCTGCTATGTCGCAGAACCAAACAGGTACTATCTGGGATGTAAACGACACACTCTACCCTTGGTCCTCTTGGTCAACTGCTGGTACTGTAGACATCCCTGCTGTTAATGCCTCAGACAACGGTAATAAGATTACTATCTTAGGTCTTGATGCAGACTACAATGCTCAGTCAGAAGAGATCACTCTGAGTAGTACTGGTACTGTCACATCTACAAATTCTTATATCAGACTTTATCGTGCATTTATATCAGATGGGTCTACAAACGTAGGTGTCATAGACATACAGAAGTCTGCTGTAACAATCTTACGTATGACTGCTGGCAAGGGTCAAACCTTGATGGCTATTTACACGGTACCTGCTGGTTATACAGCATACCTTATGCAAGGTACTGCCACGTGTCAAGGTAGTGCCACTGCTACAGGTAATATGTTTGTACGTTATTTTGGAATAGATGGATTTCGCATAGGACACACCTTTGAGTTCTCTGGTGCAGGTGGTCAGTATATGTACAAGTTTGCAATACCACTTACGATACCAGAAAAATCAGACATTGACGTAAGAGCCACAGTGACAAGCAATAATGCTCGACTTACTGCTGCCTTTGATATGATACTCGTAGAAAACACATATAGAGATGTATAATGCCTAAAGTAGCTTTACAGAACAAAGTCAAAGAACACAACAAGAAGTCTAAGCATAAAGTTACTATGCGTATGTTGGAGCAAGTATATGACCGTGGCGTTGGAGCCTATCGCACTAATCCTGCAAGTGTTCGACCTAATGTCAAATCACCAGAACAGTGGGCAATGGCTCGTGTCAATAGTTTTCTACGTATCGTAAGTGGTTCTAAATCAGCAAACCACGATAAAGACCTTCTACCTTCGTCGCACCCTTCTAAGAGTAAAGCGAAGAAGATGCTAAAGGCACAGTATGCGAATGACGTATTCACGACAGAGATGGAAGCACGTAGTCGTTCTATGGATATGGGGTGCGGTGGTGCCATTCATGTGCATGAAATTGACGGACAAGCCGTATACATGCCCTGTGGTAGCCATGAAGAGTATTTAGACTACTACCGTACAGAAGATGAAGACAAGCCCTCAGAGGACCGCTTAGAGGCTCTACGGGTCATTGTACAGGAAGTAATGAAAGAAGAGTTCGCCAAGGCAGAGTACCAAGGTGAAAAGGTGACTTTGAACAAACCACGTAGATTATCTGGTGGTAACAAGAAGTTTGAAGTCTTCGTTATGGATGGCAGTAAAGTAAAACGTGTTACCTTCGGTGACCCCAATATGGAAATACGTCGAGACAATCCAAAGGCCCGTGCCAACTTCCGATCACGCCATTCATGTGATACAGCAACAGATAAGACATCGGCTCGTTATTGGTCATGTCGTATGTGGGAAGGAGGCACATCAGTGTCAGACTTAACAAAGAATATAGAAGGGCAAATCCTTAAAGCTGACGATGAACAACGCATGGTATACGGTTGGGCATCAGTAGTTACAGAAAAGGGTGAACCTGTAGTAGACCGACAAGGTGATGTTATTGAGCCAGAGACTTTGGTTCGTGCCGTAAACAAGTTTATGGAACATGTACGTGTCGGTAAAGAAATGCACAAAGGGGACCAGATTGGCGCAGTCATTCACTCTATGCCAGTCACTAAAGAGATTGGTGAATCCCTTGGCATACAGAGTGACCGTGAAGGCTGGGTCGTAGCATTTAAAGTGTATAACGACGATGTTTGGGCCAAGGTCAAGTCTGGTGAATTAGCCGCCTTTAGCATTGGCGGTAGAGCAATAAAGGAAGACTATAATGGCTAACCTTTTAAAACAGCTTGAACTAGAGGAATTATCCTTAGTGGATCGTCCTGCCAATGCAAAAGCTATGGTTTCCCTATTCAAGCGTGACAACTCCGAAGAGGAACAAATGACAGATAACGTAGAAAAGATGTCAGACGACCTAAAGGCAAAACTAAAGCCTTATATGGACAAAGGAATGACCGAAGAAGAGGCAATGAAAGCCTATGACGAGGACATGAAGAAGTCTGATGCAGCAGAGATTGATGAACTAGACCTGCTGAAAGCTGAGAACGACACACTGAAAATCCAGAACGAAGACCTACGTAAGGCTCTTATCGAAAACGGTTTCATTATCAAGTCTGACTCAATCGAAAAGAAAGTTGAACCAGAGTACATTGAGTATGAAGGGGAACAAATCAATAAAGCAGATGTACCTGCCGTTATTCTCAAAGCATTGGAAGAAGCAGAGTTTGCTAAAGCTGATGCAGAACTAACAAAACGTGCAACAGAAGCCCTACCACACTTTGCAGAAGATGTAGCTAAATCCTTGGTTGCTGAGTTCGGTGAAGTAGAAGGTGTTATGGAAGCCCTTAAAGCTGCCGATGCGACATTCGCAGAAAGCATGGAAGAGGTAGGAAAATCAGATGCAGACGGTGAGTTCGCTACTGCAACTGATAAAATGGAATCCCTTGTAAAATCTTACATGGATGAAAACAAAATGAAGAAGGGCGATTACGCTAAAGCATACGCTGCTGTAGCTAAGACCGACGAAGGTAAAGCCCTAATCAATAAAAGCTATAAAGGGGAATAATTATGGCTGTAATGCAATCCCGTGATACACGGACATTTATTGCTGGTGAGGACCTGTCTTCATCACAGTTTAAATTCGTAACTTTGGAATCAGACGGTGAAGTTGACCTAGCAGATGCTGCTGGTGAAAACGCAATCGGTGTAGTGATCAATGACCCAGCGGCTGGTGAAGCTGCTACAGTCGTAGTATCAGGTAAAGTTATGGTAACGTCAGGTGGTACTATTGCTGCTGGCGCACAAATTCAAACAGATGCATCTGGTGACGCACTAACTGCTGCGGCAGGTGATGTAGTTCTAGGTTACGCTTTGGAATCAGCGGTTGATGGTCAAGTATTTGCCATTGAGTTGATCCAAGGTGGTAACGTAGTACCAGCGTAACCAGCGATAGGAAGGATATAACAAATGCCATTGCTAACACCAAATTCGGTACATATTGATCAGCCGTTGACAAACCTGACCATCGCATATGTACAAGACCAAACAAACTTTATCGCTGATAAGGTTTTTCCAACTGTAGGCGTTCAGAAGCAATCTGACAAGTACTACATCTATGACCGTGACAACATGAACCGTACAGGTGATGTTAAGGCTCTTGCACCACGCACAGAAGTCAACCGTATCGGTATGTCAATCTCAAACGCATCATACTATGCAGACGTATATGGCCTAGGTATGGACTTCGATCAGCAAACTCTTGCTAACGAAGATGCAGCACTAGACATTCGTTCAGCGGGTGCAGCTACATTGACAAACCGTCTGCTGATTCACCGTGAAGAACAATTTGCTTCAACATTCTTTGCAGCATCTGTTTGGGGTTCAGAAACAACACCATCAAACTTGTGGTCAGATTATACAAACGGTACACCAATCGCAGACGTAACAGTCGCTCGTCGTACCATGCAGCTAAAATCTGGTGGCTTCAAGCCAAACACAATGGTTGTCGGTAAAGAGGTGCGTGACATCTTGATCAATCACCCAGACATCCTAGCACGTCTAAACGGTGGTGCAACTGTAACAAACACTGCATTGATCACCAACGCTAAGTTGGCTGAGATTTTTGAGGTAGAAAACTTCTACGTCATGGAAGCAGTGAAGAACTCATCAGTTGAAGGTGTCGCAGAAAGCAACGCATTCATCGGTGGTAAACATGCTCTACTAGCACACGTTGCTCCAAGCGCAGGTCTAATGACACCAATGGCTGGTGCAACATTTGCATGGAACACGCTAGACGGTGTGAACAACTTGGGCGTAACAGTTGAGTCATTCTCTGACGATGCTCTAAAGCGTATGCAAGTTGCAGAACACATCCAAGTTAAAATGTCCTACGACATGAAAGTCACAGGCGCAGACTTGGGTTACTTCTTCGACACAGTTGTAGCGTAAGCTAATTACTCTGGGGGGCTGTAATGGCCCCCTTATTCTACTAATGATAGGTGTAACATGATCCGACAAGAACAAATGCCTTTCCAGTTTGACCGCCCCTTATTCGTGCGTGTACCTTTTGATGCAGCAGGACGAACATGGGAGTCAGGACAAGAGTTCAAATGGAAAGAGATGTCCATGCCAGAAACCAATGTGATGACCCTCTACAATCAGAGGATGTTACATCACAATGCAGAACTAGAAAAACAAGTTAAGGCTGGTGATGGACTAGAAGAATTAAACATAGATGGACTACACGAAGTCGTTAAGAGTATCAATGCCAAGGTTAAGGCTAAGACACCTAACGCTAATATGTACGAGAAACATAAGTGTAAGACATCTAAGATACTAGACAAACAGCGTGGGCTTATTCGTAGCTGGCGTAGAAACCACGGGCATTATGAGGTAGATTGATGGCTTGGAGTTATGAGGAAACCGATCTAAGGACAACAACGGCCTCTGGTCGTCTGAATACTGTCCGACTGTTACTTGGTGATACAGATAGTAACGACCAACAGGTGCAGAACGAAGAGATCGCTTTTGCTCTGGCTCAAAATAATAATAACGTATACTACGCTGGGGCTTGGTGTGCAAGAATAGTTGCTGCCAAATACTCACGTAAAGTAACGACATCAATAGACAATGCTATAAGTGCTGATTACAGTGACCTAGCAAAGCAGTATAACAAGTTAGCAGAAAGCCTAGAGTATCAGGGTAAGAAGTCTGGTGCTGTTGTTGGTATTAAGGCTGGCGGTATCACCAAGTCAGGTGTAGACGCTATACGTGCCAACACTAACCGCATTACTCCCTCATTCCGTAGGGATCGCTTTCGTAATCCACCAAGCTATAGTGGAGAAGATTACGGCTCAGACTACGACTAGGAGGTCTAGATGTCTTTTCGATCCTTTGATCCCTATGACATGATAAGGGACTTCGGCAAAGAAGTTACACTGCACAAACAGACTACGGGTGGGACATACGATCCAGCCACAGGTACTTTATCGGGTGGGGCGACTACAGATTATACAGCCTTTGCTTACTTCTATAACTTTGAGGTAGGTATTCAGGGCGAGACTGATCTTAGGCGTGGTACCAGAAAGTGTGTAATTTCTGCGTTGGGTCTTGCAGTTGCTCCTGATGATGGTGATACTATCTCAGGGTTTGGTGACACAGTACACATCGTAAGAGTTACCACTCACTACAGCAACGGTCTAGCAGTCATGTATACCTGTGAGGTTGCAGAATGATGAGGTTGCAGGTAGCCACTAGACCCAAAGGTCTTGGCAAGAAACTAGATGAAAAGCTAGAGGCTCAGTTTAAAGCTAAATTAGTGCGTCAAGCCAACTTAGCCATAGCTGTTACAATGGGTGAAAATGCTCAAAGTAAACCTGCATTAGATACTGGTGCCTATCTAAGGTCGTGGTCTTTTAATAAACAAGGTAGACCACGTAGGGTTGATAGCAGAAGATTAACCAAAGGTTCTGGAAGTTCTGTTGATAGAGATGCTGCACAAGCTGCACTATATTCTGACATCTCTAAGATCAAACTAAAGGGTACGACTGCCATATACTTACAGAATGGCGCACCTCATGCTCCTTATGTAGAATATAAGCATAAGTATTACATTATGGAGACTATAGCTAATAGGATAAGAAATGGCAACTATTGACAAGGATATTCGGGCCGCACTAGAAAGTAAGCTGGCTGACATACCAAGCGTACCGTCAATAGCTTATGAGAACGTCCCTTTCAACCCTACAACGGGGCAAAACTACTTAGAGGTTACCTACACCCCGATAACAAGAAGGCCCACTGTACGGGGCTTAAATCCACAGCAGAGATACGATGGCATCTTTACCATTAACTGCTATGTCCCAGAGGGTGCTGGCCCTGCTGCGGCAGATACTCTTGCTAAGAATGTTATGGAGACATACGAAGCAACATCAAAACTAACTCAAGGTTCGACTACTGTTAATATAGAATTTGCAGAACGTAGACAAGGTATAGTAGACAGTCCTTTTTATCTTGTTCCTGTTGTCGTAACTTGGTATGCATACAAATAACTAGGAGATCACTATGGCCTTTGCACAGGGTTCACGTTCCAGTCTGTCGTACATCGTAGAAAGCGCTTTTGGTACGACACCTACTGGTAACTTCACTAACTTACCTTTTTCTACTCACTCACTAAACCTATCTAAAGATCGTGTTGCAGGTAATGACATTCAGTCAGACCGTATGCCACGTGTTGACCGTCATGGTAACCGTCAAGTTGGCGGTGACATTACTGTCGATATGCGTGATGCAGACTACGACGATTGGCTAGAAGCTGCCATGCTAAACACATGGTCAACTAACGTACTTAAAGTTGGTACAACACCTAAGTTCTTCTCTATCGAAGACTATGCTGCTGACATCGACCAAGCCCGTTTGTTCACTGGTTGTACAGTAAACACAATGGGTGTTTCACTAGCACCTAACCAAATGGTAACAACAACCTTTGGTGTCGTCGGTAAAGATATGACAATTAGTTCTACTGATATTGCTGAGTCACGTACTATAGATGCAGCCTCTGGTGCAGCACCTTTTGATGCTTACTCTGGTGACCTAAAGATTGCTGACAGTGGTTCAACTCTAGCATCATCGGCTATTGTTACTGGACTAGACTTCACAGTCACTAACGGTTATGCACCTACATTCGTCATCGGTGATGACTCAGCACCAAGCCTAGAGTTTGGTCGTGCAGAAGTAGAAGGTACACTATCAGCGTACTTTCAAGATGCAGCACTAGTAAATCGTTTCATCAACGAAACAGAGACAGCACTTGAAGTTTCTGTAGGTGATGGCACAAACACAATGACATTCCTATTCCCACGTGTGAAAGTAAACTCTGCTGATGTGGGTGTAGATGGTCCTACAAGTCGTGTAGTATCTATGTCCTTCGTTGCTCTATATGACACAACAGAGGCGACAAACTTAAAGATCACACGATCTGCGTAATCCCTAGCTAGGGTAGGGGGGTGTTGGTGTCGGGTCTGGCATCCCCCACAAATCTACCCGACAACCCGAAGGAGACTCGACATGGATTTAAAAGATTTAACCCCTGATAGTGATATAGTCACTTGCACCATACGACACCCAGTCAAGAACGAACCGTTAAAGAATGATGACGGTAGCGACATGGAAGTAGAGTTGTATGCACCTTATGCAGAAGCCTACAAGAAAGTAGTCTTTGAACAACAGAACAAACGACTCTCCAAATCTAAGAATGGTAAGATTGATATTAAGGCAGAAGAACTTGAGGAAGCTGGCATTGACCTACTTGCTAAAGTTACTAAGTCTTGGAATATTACCTTTGGTGGTGAACAACCTAAACTATCAGTGGCAAAAGCTAAAGAAGTATACAAGGAAGTATTCTGGATACGACAACAGCTAGAAGAGGCTATTGATACTTCTCTGGATTTTATGATGAAGTAGTATCGGATTTACTTAGCTGGGCAGACGAAGAGTTTAAGCTATCAGTCACCCAGTCTGGTGCTACTGAAAGAGATCACTTAGAACAAGTATACAAGCAGACTGGCATCAAACCTAAAGAGTTAGAGAACGAACATAAGTTTCCCTCAATCTTGTCGCATGTCTGGTCTGCTTTTGTGCATATAAGCAATGGTAGATCAGCAGGTTTTTCTGGCCCTAACCCAATACAATACTCAGAGATAAAAGCGTGGGCTGAACTAACAGGCACACCTTTGTCATCTTGGCATGTAGAAATAATAAAGTTGCTAGACTCAAAGTACATAGGAGCATTAAATGGCTGACGATCTTTTAACGATGAAGATTGCCATAGATGATAGAGATTATCTAAAGGTTCAGAACTCCCAGAAGAAGTTCCAGTACAGCTTAGTTGAGATTGAACGGGCTTACCGTAAGGGTGAACTTACGTCTAAGCAGTATAATAGACAGCTTGTAATTCAATCTAAGCAATTACAAAAATTAGGGTTTGATTACAATAGGGCTTCTAGTCAAGTTAGACAATATTCCTTTGCACTTAGAAATGCTACTGAGGAACAACTTAACCATGCACAAGCTATGTCTTTATCTGGCAAAGGTATGCGCAGGTTTGAGTTATTTGCTCAACAGGCTGGTTATCAGGTAGGTGACTTTGCTGTACAGGTTCAGTCTGGTACAAACGTAGCTGTTGCATTCGGACAACAGGCATCTCAGCTTCTGGGTTTCCTAGGACCAAAAGGTGCTATTGCAGGTGCAGGTATTGCTATTGCTACAGGTTTCCTTGCACCCCTGCTAAAATCAAAAGACGCTACAAGAGATTTAAACGAAGAACTAGAAGAATTAGAAAGAACCCTTGGTGAAGTTACTACTGGGGCTAAAGCTAGTATTGAAGCAGGACTAACTTCTCAACTTGTTTCTGCCCAAGCAGCCGTAAATGAACTCATAGCTAGAACACAAAGTGAAGACTTTAAGAGGGCTATGTCTTTCGCTGGTGCGTCAACGGGTGCAGGGATGACTGCTCAGTCTATGATTGATGCAGAACTTGAAGGTCGTAAAGAACTTGTCGGTACCCTAGAACAACAAGTCGGTCAGGCACAAATACTAGAAACTCAAGAAAGAGTCCGTGCAACCCTTATGGGTGACCAAGTACAAGAGGCTCAGAACCTACAAGATGCTCAAAGACTTATAAAAGATGCTGAACAAGACAGATTCAAAGAACTAGTTAAAAATCTAGCGGATGCTACAGAAGAACAACTTGAGTATTTAGAGACACAAGAAAAAATAAGAGACTTTGCTGATCAACAAGCTACAAAACTTGAGCAAGAAAACGCACTCCTTCAAATGCGTCTACAGTTTGGTGACGAGGCTCTGTCTGTCAAGCAGCTAGAAAAAGATATAGCAGTTGAAAACTATGAAGCAGAGTTACTACGCAAAGGTGTTGCCGAAGATACTGTAAAGCAATTAGCAGAACAGTACAGAATTAGTCTAAACTTAAAGCAGCAGCTTAAAGAGATGGCTGAGATAACATACAACTTTGCCCCAACACCTGCCGTAGAACAGGCGTTGAGAAGGTATGGTGGTAGAAGTACAGTATCAGGTAAGAAACCTATTTTTGGTGAAAGTGGTAAATCCATTTATGCACCTGCTGTTAAACCCCCACCTGATGTCGTCGGTGACATGCTTAGACAGATAAGACATCAGACTAAACTGCTGGACCTTACCGAAGAAGAACGCCGTAAGGAAGAGATACTGTTTGACTTAAAGAGTCAAGATGTCAACATGAGTGATAAACGTATTGATCAACTCATTAAAGAGGCAGAGGCTTACTATAAGTTAAATGAAGAGCGAGACAAGCAACAAGTCAGGATCGACCAAATAGGTGATGCTTTCGGTGACATGTTAATGAGTGTTGTAGATGGTACAGCTAAAGCTGATGAAGCCTTTAAGTCCTTCATGGCAAGTGTACTCAAGCAACTTTACCAAGAGATGGCTATTGACCCAGCAGTATCATTCTTAAAATCTATTCTGGCAGACGGTGGTGTTATGTCACGTGGTCGTCTTACAGCTTTCGCTAATGGTGGTGTCGTAAATGGCCCTACTGTATTCCCAATGGCTAACGGCATGGGACTTATGGGTGAAGCTGGACCAGAGGCCATCATGCCACTGAAACGTGGACCTGATGGTAAACTTGGTGTCGAAGGTGGCGGTGGAGTTACTGTCGTACAGAACATCAACGTATCTACTGGTGTACAACAAACTGTACGTACTGAGATCAAGTCCTTGATGCCACAGATTGCAGAAGCATCTAAAGCAGCCGTTGCTGATGCTAAACGTCGAGGCGGTTCGTATGGAAGGAACTTTGCATAATGGCTATTACTTACCCACTAAACTTACCGACACATACAGGTATAGCCTCTATTGAGTTACATGCAGTCAATGCAGTAGCATACAGCCAGTCCCCATTTACATTTGAAGGGCAAGTACATGCTCATGCTGGTGAGATGTGGACTGCTGATGTATCTTTACCACCTATGAAACGTGATGACGCAGAGCAATGGATAGCCTTCCTGATGAGCCTAAGAGGTCAATATGGTACCTTTAGACTTAGCGATCCCACAGCGGCTGAACCAAGGGGTACAGCTACAGGTATGACAATTACTGGGGGTACTGGTGATCGTACTATTAACGCTACTGTAACTAGTGGTAGAACTCTAAAAGCTGGTGACTACTTTGGGATAGTATCAGGCGGTAAATACCGACTACACAAAATTTTAGTAGACTACGTTGGGACAAGCAGTCCATCAAGTATGGAAATATGGCCAGCACTTAGAGATTCATATACTAACTTAAATGTGGACCTATCTGCACCACAAGGTCAGTTTCGTCTAGCTAGTAGTGACACCAACTGGTCTGTCAACGATGCCAGTTTCTATGGTATAACATTTGGAGCAATAGAAGCAATATGAGCCGTACTTTACCGACAGGTATGGTTGCTAAACTCACTGAGGGTGAAGTTGAGTTATTCCATGCCTTAGAACTACAATTTTCTACTCCCGTATATCTATGGACGGGTATTGGCAGTAAGTCCCTTACACCTGAGAATGGATCGACAAATACCTATATTGGTGTCGGTAACCTGCTACAGATAGGTGAACCCTCAGAGGCTCTTGATCTATCAGCCCAAGGTCTTAGCTTGTCGTTAAACGGACTAAACAGTAGTATCCTGTCTGCTGCCCTGTCTGAGAACTACCAAGGCCGTGCAGCTAAGTTATACCTAGGTATTGTAGGTGTGCCTAACATGGCAGAAGTATTCTCAGGTTACATGGATGTTATGACCATTAATGAATCAGCAGATACTGTTGACGTTTCACTTAATGTGGAAAGCAGACTGATTGACCTAGAACGACCAAGGGTTGCCAGATACACTAAAGCAAGTCATCAGAGTATCAGCGGTAACTCAGGTGATAAGTTCTTTGACTTCTTAACAGACATTCAAGATAAACGAGTAGAATGGAAGTAAATGTTACCCGACTGGAAACACAACCTGACAACTTGGATAGACCAGAATAGATATAATAGGTTCTCTTGGGGTGTACATGACTGTTTTGTATTCACCAATGTAGCTTGGCGTAAGATGACTGGTAAGGGATATGCTGACGAGTGGTACGACAGGTACTACAATGAAAGGTATAGACCTCTGTCCAGAGAAGAGATGCAACAAGAGTTTGGCTACAACGAACTACATGAAGCATTAGACGAGAAGCTAAACAGAGTGCCTACATCACAAGTAGCTTATGGTAATTTAGTCGGTACATCTAAGTGGTCATTAAACAACACTACAAGAGTTGCCCTTGGTATATGCCTAGGTGATAGTTCCGTTTTCGTAGGGACTAGAGAATTACAATTTATACCAACAGACGAAATACAGTTTGCATGGGGTGAAAAATGAGAGATGAATTTGGCGCATGGGCAAGAGGTACTACGTTCCTAAGTCCTAACTACCAGTTACGTAGGATGCCTACGATTATTGCTCAAGGTCTTACTGCTGCTTTCCCTACCTTGGGTACAGTAATTGCAGGTACAACAATTACCTACGCCACAGTTGCAGCTTACGCTATCTACACTGCTGGCACTATGTGGGCCTTGAAGCAGTTAACTCCTGATGTTCCTACACCTACTAGCCCAGACCTAAGCAACCGACTACAGCCAGACTCACCTAAGCAGGTGATCTACGGTCGTACCCGTGTCGGCGGTGCTGTTACTTACATCGAAAGTGTTGATGATAGCAGTACTTTGATGCAAATCATCTGTATTGCGGGTCACCCTGTCGAAGAGATTGAAGACATTTATGTCAACGACACACGTGTTGATAAAGCTAATGTGGGAAGTGGGTCTGTTTATGGGGGGTTCATTGACCACCCAGACTGGAAAGATGGCACATCATCAAAGGTTGCTGTATTTAAAGGTAATGGATCAAACAACACCACTGCATTGAACCAATTATTTTATAGCAAGACAGACAACTCAACAGATGTAAACTCAACTGACTTTACTGGCAACGGTTTATCGTTTTTACAAACTCTTTTTTACTACAATAAGGACGTATTTACCAACGGTATCCCTACAATCAACGCTATCGTAAAAGGACGTAAGATATATGACCCTCGTAAAGATAGCACATCTGACGCTTATGATGCAAGTCTTGGAGTATCCACACACAGAAAGACTACTGAGTCCACTTGGGAATATAGCAATAACCCTGCGTTATGTATTCTAGACTACCTAACTCAAGAGCATGGCCTCAATGTTGGCTATGATGAAATTGATGATGTAGAATGGGCTGACGAAGCTGACATCTGTGAAGAACAAGTTACAGAATACTCACAAGGTCAAGACGTTTGGATAAATGATCGCTATAATCTAAATGGCGTATTTACACGGGACATGGCACCTCAAGAGATTATACCTGCCATGCTTTCGTCTTGTGCAGGTTCTTTATTCTATGCTCAAGGTAAGTGGGTTCTACGTGTAGGTGAGTATCGTACACCTATCAGCCCTGTGTTTGACGAGGGTGATCTACGTGGCCCTATGTCTATAGACACAAAGACATCTCGTCGTGATCTATACAACTCTGTTACAGGTAAAGTATCTGCTGAGTATGATTTTACTGACCCTAGTACAACAGGTCTTATAGACTTTATACCTACAGATTACCCAATGGTAACATCTTCTGTCCTAGAAACAGAGGATGGTGGAGTAAGAAATACACTAGAACTTCCACTGCCATTTACTACTGACTTACTTCAAGCCCAACGTATAGCTAAACAAACCCTATTTAGAACTAGGGAACAAATTGTTGTTAGTGCTAGGTTTGGCCTTAAAGCATTCCAAGCTAGAGTTGGAGACAATATTAAGCTAACTAACTCACGCATGGGTTGGAATGAGAAAGTCTTTGAGGTTGTATCGTGGAAGTTTGCTTATGGTGATGGTGCTGCCCTAGAGGTTGACCTGACACTAAAAGAGAACTCAGAAGCCGCATACGACTGGAATGCAGAAGCTAGTGTCTTCTCAACTAACAATACGACACTGCCTAGGTACAACTATGCACCTCAGCCGACTTTTGATGGTACACCTACTACAGAGGTTATCATTCAACCTGACGGTACTACAATCGCTAATGCAGAGGTAGCTTGGACTGTCACTGATGATGCTTATGTAAACGACTATGTACTAGAATGGAAACGTACTGGTGAAACAGATTATCAGTCGTTGGTAACCACTAACCTCTATTCTAGGATTACTGGTGTTGAGGTAGGGGAAACATACGACCTACGTATTAGTTCTCGTAACAGACTAGGCATACAGTCTGATATTTCTACGACGACTGTAACTATTGCAGCGGATACTACAGCACCCTCTGCACCTACTGGTGTAAGTGGTTCTGGGGGATACAGGTCTAACTTTATATCTTGGGTGAACCCAACTGACAATGACTTCAAAGAAGTTCAGGTTTATGTAAACACTAGCAACACAACGTCTGGTGCTACTTTGTTGGGATCAACTGCTGCAACAGAATTTGTGCATGGTGGTCTACCAGAAAGTACTACTAGATACTACTTCCTAAAGGCACTAGACTTTACAGGTAATCCCTCTGGATTTTCTGCTGGTACAGGACCAGTTACAACAGAAGCTGATCCACAGGATGGTGAGGATGGTGTAGGTGTTGATGGTGATGATGGTGATACTGTAGCGACAGGTCGTGTGTACTACCAGATATTACAGTCAGGACAACCCTCTGCGCCCAGTGCAACAGGTTTTAACTTTTCAACTGGTCAGTTGACTGGACTTAGTTCTAACTATTCGCAAACCCCACCATCAGTGGAAATAACTAACACTAGTGTTTATGAGTGGTCTACTACTTTTACAGCAACAAAAGATGGGGTAACAGGTGTTGTATCTGTTAGCTTTGGAACTCTTACTAATGTCATTCAGGTTACTGCGACTATCCAAAGTGACAACTTTCAGACAGGTGTTCAAGGTTGGCAAATTAATCGCTCCAATGATACAGCAGAGTTTGGTGCTGCATTTATTCGTGGTACACTGACAGCTAACCAAGTTCAGATCGACAATGTTACACTAGATAGTGATGGCTCTGGTAATCTTATCATTAAAGACGCTGGTGTTACTGGCAGTAAAATTGCAACGGGTACTAGTGGTGTAGCTACAGCTAATGTTGTTTCACGGGCAATTACAGACCAAGAAGCTATAACTCCAACATCCAGCGTACTAAACTTGACAAGTAGCGGATCGCAAACCATTGGTAGTTTTACTACAACAGAAGCAAGTCAGTTTGTTTTTATATCTGGTGCATGTAATTTATACGGCTCAGGTACTGGCATTAACTACAGTTTAGCACTTACTGTTGATGGATCAGTCGTCGCAATCTTTGTAAATAGTAGTGATGATGACTATGCTAACTATGACGCATTAAGGTTTTCAACTACGGCGCAAGCCAAGAACATTATTTCTACTTCTGGCAGTCATACTTTAGGTCTAAGTTATGTTATCGCTTCTGGTAGCTTAAAGGTTACAAGATTAAAAGCACTTGTAACCCTATTAAAGAGGTAAGTATGTACGTTTTTTATGAAGAAGTATCTGGAAAGATCATATCTTTAGTAGACGCAAGCGGTACTCCAACAGCCCCAAGCGGTTATGGGTATTTACCTTGTACGTATGACTTATCAGAGTTGTATAAATACGAAGTTGTATCAGGTGTTATACAACTAAAACCTCAACCTGAAATAGATACTATTGAAGAAACTGAGGCATGGTTTAAGTTAAGGGTAAAGAGAGATCAGATTTTAGCTCAATGCGATTGGACACAAGTACCAGATGCACCAGTAAATCAAACAGAGTGGGCCACGTATCGCCAAGCCTTACGTGACCTACCTGCCAATACAACAGACCCTGCCAATCCAACTTGGCCTACACAACCATCATAAGAGGATATTATGGGATACCAATTAGGAACACGAAGTAAACAAAAGCTGTCGGGTGTTCACCCCGATATGGTAGCAGTAGTATCACGGGCGATTGAGTTGTCTGAACAAGACTTCTCTGTGCTTGAAGGTATACGACACATCAATCGTCAACGAGAACTAGTGAAGACAGGTAAGTCAACCACTATGAACTCACGGCATCTGACAGGACATGCAGTAGACTTAGTGCCTTATCCTGTGTCGTGGGACTGGGAATACTTTTACCCTATCGTAGACGCAATGAAAGCAGCAGCAGAAGAGTTAGACATAGAGATCACGTGTGGTGCAGACTGGAAGAATTTTCCTGATGGACCACACTTTGAGTTGTCTTGGAACTCCTACCCAGTAGAATAGGTTAGTTATGTACGAGATGGTTGACCTTATTATGCAGTGGCTTGTTGCACCTGTTATAATCGTCGTATGGCACTTGTTTACCCGATGTACTAAACACGAAACAGAAATAGCCGTACTTAAATCACAACTAGAGTCATCTAAAGTTTCCTATGACAGGGAAATGAAAGAGATGAAAGAAACCATTAAAGCAATATTCCTTAAACTCGACAGTATAGAGCAATCACTGCGAGATAGGTAAAATGGATAATAAAGCATTAGTCGGTGTTCTTTTTGCAGCACTTATAGGTTTGTTAGGTTGGAACATAAAGACAACACATGAACTAACCTTACAGGTACAGAAACTTGAGATCATTCTCCTAAATGACGCATTTGCAAAGTAGGAGAATACAATGGACCCAGTTACGATTATCAGTGGTGCTACAGTCGCCTTTAATGCCTTAAAGAAGGGTTTTGCTGTAGGCAAGGACCTACAAGAAATGGGCGGTCAACTAAACCAATGGGCTTCTGCTATGTCAGACTTAGGTCAGGCAGAAAAGAAAGTCAACAACCCACCTTGGTGGAAGTCTTTAGGTAGTGATGTAGAACAAGAGGCTATGGCTGTTTGGAATGCAAAGCGTAAGGCAGAGGCCATGCGTGAAGAATTACGCAGTTATATAAGTTTTGTTTATGGTCCATCAGCATGGGATGAATTAGTGGCTACAGAAGCAAAGATACGTAAACAAAAGAAAGAGCATGAATATCGCAAAGCTGAATTACAAGAGGCCATAATCACTTGGACACTTACTGGTTTTATTTTGTTTATATTCTTTGTAGGGTTAGGTTTCTTAGTTTACACAATGAGATGATTAAGAGAGTCGGAAATAAGTATATAGTATACGATAAGGGTGGTAAGATTGTTATCATCACTAGTAGCCGACGAATAGCGGAGAGATTAGATGGTAGTTGACTTCGATGTTGATGGTGACGGTAAAGTCACACTAGAAGAAATAGCTATGAAAGAGCGTATGCTTGAAGTAGAGTTACGTGAAGAAAAAGCTGAGTCACAGAAGTTTATGGCTTGGGTAGCTATGGGTATGATGATTATCTTTACGATATTTCTATTCACACCTATCATGTCAGACTCACGTGTATCTGCTTTAGCTGATCTACTAGGTTTATTCTACATAGCACAGACTGGTGTCGTTGCAGCTTACATGGGTGCTACAGCTTATATGGCTGGTAAGCCTATGGGTAACAAAGTGGCTATGAGCAAATGAGATGGATACTCCTGACCCTATTATTATCTAGTTGTGGATTAACTAGCCTAATTCCCACTGGTGGGACTAACGTAGCTGCTAACACACAGGTAGGACAAGAGAACTACCAAGGTGTCACGACAAACGTCGATAGGTCAGTTAAGCCTGTCCTAAGACCAGAAGGTCCCGTAGAGAACGTACAACAGGACAACAGTGTGACAAACATATCAGAACTAGACCCCCTACTACTAATTCTTTTGGTGCTTGGGTGGCTTGCTCCTAGCCCCTCAGAGATAGGTAGGGGAATAATTAAACTATTCCGACGAAGAAGAGTAGAATACTAACCCCCAGATACTAAAGAACCCCCTAGGTTAATTCCTAGGGGGCTTTTTTTGTGTCTACTCTTCTGATAGACCTAGTTTGTTCATGCACATAGCTGTACCTTCATACAGCATTTCTATGTCGGCCTCTGCTTTTGTAATCTTACGTAGGCAATATGCATTTGCCAGTAGACTGATCAGCAGGATACCTTCTATTACGGTCATTTACGCTCCTGTTGTTGTATTAGTGCTTCTAGGTACCATCGGGCTTTCTTTAAGTCCTCGACACCATTCTTGTATCGCCATCGGTGTAGATACTTAGCTACATTCCCACGGTAGTATCCTATTAGTTCCTCGTCTGTCAGGAAGTCCTTGATGTACTCAATGCACTCAATAGAGCCTGTACCATAGTGTGCAGGGTTGTTTACATTGTCACGTTCTTTAGATCGTTGTCGTTCCTCTTTTGTCATTGGGGTTATCATCGGGGCTTCACTCCAATCTTGTTCCATAAGGGATGTCCAATACCTTTTTTGAGTTGTCACAGTTTCTCCTTCATAAACACCTTAACCCATTGGGCGCAGATGTCTGACCTGATGATGTCATCCACACCAAACTCAATTATTGGCACAGGCAACATATGCTTCTTTGCTAGATGGATCACCTTCGACAAACCGTCTGTCTCTTTCAAGTCAGATTGTTGCGAATCACCATTAAGCACAATAGTAGTACCTTCTCCAACCCTAGTCAACAACATTTTTAACTCATGTGTGGTTATGTTCTGTGACTCGTCTACAATTATGAAGGCATTATCGAAGCTACGCCCACGCATAAGTGCAAGAGGTGCCATCTCAATGTTGCCATTCTTGATGCCAGTTTCGACTGTACCTTTTCCAAGATGCTTCTCCAATACGTCTAGTACAGGTAATGCCCAAGGTTTAGTCTTTTCCTCTAGGTCACCCTTGAGAAACCCTAATTCCTTACCTACGGCAACGTGAGGTCTTGTGATGACGATCTTATCAATTTCTTTCGTCGTGTAGAGGTCGGCAGCATAAGTTGCAGTAACATACGTTTTCCCAGTCCCCGCAGGACCAAGGATAAAGACTTGTTGATATTCCCGAAGAGCATCTAATAGTTCCTTTTGTTTATCAGTCCTAGGCAACAACCCAGAAGTCTTTTTCTGGGCTGCACCTTTGTAATTAGTTTTTCGTCGGGTCTTTCTAGGTTTGACAGGAAAGTCTGTCACGTTGTCATCATCCATTCAGTTCTACCAGTTCTGCTGATGTATAGGGTATATGAAAGAATTGTTCCCCTTTACGTATGTACCTGCCTTTGGCTGTACCTAGGCTTTCCTTAGTCAGTAATGTGTCCTTGATACGCCATGCCTGTCGTAGGTCTTTACGGAAGACGTAGAAGTTAAGAACACCATTCTCTGACCCATGTTTGTCTAGGAGCCTCTGTTTGCGTTCAGGAATGCGTATTTCTGACCAGTGGGTAGGCCAGTCCCCATCCCAAGCTACCTTAACCTCTGCCTCGTTAAAATAGGTGTAGCCACCCTTCTGTGACACGACATCAACGTAGTAGTTCTCTTCTGTGTTTACTATAGTGTGTCCCTTCTTCTTTAGTAGGGATACTAGTGCATCTTTAGCAGGCTCGTCGTATGCCTCATACAAGGCCCTACTAAAACTCTTTCTTACCTTTGTCATCTAGCCACTCTTTCAGTTCTGTATAGCCCCCTATGTGGGTGCCTTTCGGGTTAAAGATTTGAGGAACAGTTGTTATGCTAGACCTCTTGAGTAAGTACAACAACCACTTACTACTACCTGATTGTATGTTGTATTCTGTATAAGGTAAACCACTACCCTTTAGCAGGGCTTTAGCTTGATCGCAGAAATTGCATTGGTCACGTGTGATTACCACCCACATGTTGTCTCCATTTAAGTTCATGTAAGAGCATGTTTTGTTCATACTCCGACATTATCAGCCAGTCTCTTATTTCCTCTGTAGACCTCTTGCACCCTATGCAAAAGCCATCATCATCTAGACGACAAACCTTTACACAGGGCGAAGGTACTTGACCTACGTTAGGTCTACGATTTCGCATGAGTCACCAGAACATGCCATTGTTTGCATACCTGCTGTATTGTCCTCTTGCTCGTAGTCTGTAAGTTTAGACCAATCAATATCTGTTGGCATTAACGACAACAACTCCTCATAGTCTGATTTGTCGCAATCCTGATAAGGTGCTTGCTGATAGGTATGATCTGAGTGTGGCAAGAATGACACACCTGACATTTCGTCAAAATGCTCATACACAAATGCACCTACAGATACCCATTCATGGTCACGAACTGACACAGTAATGCTAGGTTTATGTTCACACCAGTGTCGTTGATACGTCAGCCACATTTCTAGTTGTTCGATAGCTGTCATATCGTTACGTGTTACTGCACCTGCTGGGGCTT
>Ga0208547_1000483_pt1 | contig 22891 bp, 20 predicted proteins | sample DEB08_DNA_5_FD_185501 | JGI IMG/M metagenome (GOLD analysis project Ga0208547, IMG submission 185501) | Aqueous microbial communities from the Delaware River and Bay under freshwater to marine salinity gradient to study organic matter... | ecosystem: Environmental > Aquatic > Marine > Coastal ...
CAGCTCGAGGACGACCGCGCCGGGCCGCTCCGCGGCGGCCAGCGCGGCCGCCACCGCGACCGCGCGACCGTCGGCCGCGGCGCCGAGGCCCTTCGCGACCCCGGCGGCGAGGGCGGCGTGGTCCATGCGCTTGTGCACCGCGGTCGAGCCGGCCGGGTGGGCCTCGACGAGCGCCAGCACCGGCCGGCCCTCGACGCCGGCCAGTCCCAGACCCGGGACGAGGGAGGCCAGCCCCGGCCCCTTGATCGCGACCGCGACGCCGGGCCGGCCGGCGAGGGCGCCGACGGTGCCGGCCGCGATCGCCGCGGTGGCCTCGTGGTGGACGGTCACGACGTCGCGGCCGAGGTCCTGCACCGCGTCGAGCAGGTCCAGCGAGGCCCCACCGCCCGGCACGGTCAGGACCGGTCCGGCCGTCGCCGCGACGATGGCCGCCGCGACCTCCGCGGGGTCGGGGGCGCTCACGCCCCACCGCCGGTCAGCGCGTCCCGGACCTTCTCCGCGGCCCGGCGGACGACCAGCCGCACCGCGTCCGGGCTGAACCCGCCGACGTGCGGCGTCACCACGACCGTGTCGAGGTCGCGCGCGCCGGCGAGGACCGGGTGGTCGGCGTCGGGCGGCTCGAGGGCCAGCACGTCCAGCCCCAGCCCGCCGAGATGGCCGGCGCGCACCAGCGCGACGGCGGCCGCATCGTCGACGACGCCGCCCCGGGACGTGTTCACGAGGATCGCGCCGGGCCGGCACCGCGCGAGCGCGTCCGCGTCGAGCAGGCCGCGCGTCGCGTCGTCGAGGTGGACGTGGACGGTGACGACGTCGCTCGTGGCCAGCAGCTCGTCGAGGTCGACCCGCCGCACGTCGTCGGGCCAGTCGGTGCGGGCCGGGTCGTGGGCGACGACGGTCATCCCGAACGCCGCGCCGTACCGGGCGACGTGGCCGCCGATGCGGCCGAGCCCGACGACGCCGAGCGTCCGGCCGCGGAGCATCAGACCCGGGAACCCCTCGCGGCCCCAGCCGCCGTCCCGGGCGTGGGCGGCCGCCGCCGGCAGCCGCCGCGCGACCGCGAGCAGCAGCGCCCACGTGTGCTCGGCGGCCGGAGTGAGGTCGGCCAGGAGATCGCGGTCCTCGCGGAGCGTCCAGATCGCGACGCCATGGGCCTCCGCCGCGTCCGCGTCGACGTGCGATGACCCGGTGCTGGCGAGCGAGAGGATCCGCAGCCGAGGCGCCGCGGCGAGCGCGGCGGCGGTCACCGGCACCCGCGTCGACGCGTCGACCACGCCGTCGAGGTCCGGCAGGGCCGCGGCCAGCGCGTCGGCGTCGAGGGGGACGTCGACGAGCTCGGCGACGCCGGCGAGGACCTCGGCCGCGACGTCGCGGGCGAGATCGGGCCCCAGCCAGCCGACCCTCGCGCGCGGCCCGGACGTCGGCGCCGTGACCGGACCCATCAGGCGGGGTGGTGCACGGCCGGCGTCAGCGGGGCCGTCGCGAGCGCCTCCGCGATACGCTGGCCGGCGTCGCCGTCGCCGTACAGCGGGTCGGACGGCGGGCGGGGCGAGGTCACGGCCCGCTCGATCGCGGCCGCGATCGCGTCGCGGTCGTAGGTGACGTCGACGACGTTGTGGCCGCGGTCGCGACCCTGCTGGCGGCTCCCGACGTTCACCGCGGGCACACCGAGGTAGGCGCACTCGCGGATGCCGACGCTCGAGTTCCCGACCAGCGCATCGGCGTGGCTCAGCAGCGCGAGGAAGTCCTCCGGCGCCATGTTCTTGAAGAACCGGACCGGCGAGTCCGGGTGGGCCTCGCGGAAGGCCCGGATGCCCTCGGACGTGCCGTCGGAGCCGGCATCCGGGTTCGGCCAGAACCACAGGGCGGGCCGGCCGCTCGCCCGGACGGCCTCGAGCGTCGCGGTGACGTGGGCCCGGGCGTCGCGGTGCTCGTCGGTGACCGGGTGCTGCATCACCACCAGGTATCCGGCGGACGGGTCGAGGTCGGCCCCGACCCCGCCGTACCGCGCCACCGGGTCGAACGGCAGCCGGTCACCGGCGTCGACGGCGGCCGCGAGGTCGATGGAGGGGCAGCCGGTCACCACGACCCGGGCCGGGTCCTCGCCCATCGCGACAATCCGGGCGGCCGCGGCGGCGTTCGCCGGCAGGTGCAGGTCCGCGAGCTTCGTCACCGCGTGCCGGACGCGGTCGTCGATCGAACCGGTGACCTCGCCGCCCTGGACGTGGACCAGCGGGATCCCGAGGTAGCTGACCGCGATCGCGGTCGCGAGCGTCTCGTACCGGTCGGCGACGGTCACGACCGCGTCGGGCCGCATGCGGTCGAGGACCGAGGTCAGCTCGAGCAGCGCCAGGCCGGTCGTCTTGGCCATCGCGACGTCGTTCTCGCCCTCGACGAGGACCTGGACGCGCTCGTGGACCTCGAGTCCATCGGCGGCCATGCGGCGGGGGACCGCGCCGTACCGGTCGAGCAGCGCTGAGGCCCCGACGATCAGGCGCAGCTCGAGGTCCGGGTGGTCGCGGATCGCGACGAGGGCCGACCGGATGCGGCTGTAGCTCGGGCGGGCGGTCACGACGACGGCGATCGTCCTCACGGTGCCGGCTCCAGATCGTCCTCGGCGAGCAGTTGGTCGGTGGCGACGGCCCGGGCGAGCCGGCGGCCGACGAGGTCGGGCAGGCGGTCGGCCGGGATGCCGGTACCCGGCTTCTTCACGACGAGGTCGTCGGCGGTCAGCGTCGTCCCGGCCGCGAGGTCGCGGCGGGCGACGACGCTCCGCGTGAACAGGCCGCGGACGGGCGCGAGGTCCGCCGCCAGGCCGTCCTTGTCCACCGGGTGGTCCAGCGCCGTCGTGACGAACCGGACGCCGCCGACGAGGTCCGCGAGCTCCTCGACGGTGATCGAGGCCGGCACGTCGGGGCCGAACGCCTGCCGGCTGAACGTGACGTGCACCTCCAGCACCGTCGCGCCGAGCGCGGCCGCGGCCACGCCGGCCCAGACGGTCCCCGAGTGGTCCGAGAGGCCGACGTCGCAGCCGTACCGGTCGCGAAGCTCCGTCAGCACGTTCAGGCCGACCCGCTCCGGCGGCGTCGGGTACTCGGAGGTGCACTGCAGCACGGTCAGCGGCGCGCCGGCGGCCCGGACGCGGGCCACCGCGCGGTCGAGCTCGGCGAGGTCGCTCATGCCGCTCGAGAGGATCACCGGCCGGCCGTCGGCCAGCATCGCGTCGAGGAGGACCGCGTTCCCGATCTCGCCGGACGCGACCTTCCAGGCGTCGACGCCGACGCGGCGCAGCAGCTCGATCGCATCGAGGGAGAACGGGGAGGAGAGGAACTCGAGCCCCAGCTCGTGCGCGTGCGCGCGCAGCCCGACCCAGGCCTCCTCGGGGAACTCCATCCGACGCCAGTACTCGTACCGCGAGGCATCCTGGCGGCTGAACGGCACCCGCCACGGCTCGGCGGGGGTGCTCTCGGCCGCTGCGAGGTGCGTCTGGAACTTCACGGCGTCGGCACCTGCCCGGGCGGCGGCATCGACGTAGGCGTGGGCCGTCCCGAGGCTGCCGTCGTGGGCCTGGGCGACCTCGGCGATGACGCGGCAGCGGGCCATGCACTCCCCGACTCTCGTGCCCCTGAGCAGGGCCGCAGGGAAGACTAGGCGCGGTTCCGGCCCACCACGTCGACCGGAGGTTCCACGGGCGCCGGGGTCGGGGTCCGACTGTCCGCCTGTCAGGAGCGATCGGCGCGGCGCGCGCCCAGGAAGGTCGAAGCCCATCGCGAGATTGCGACGATCTGCCAGGCCGCGACGCTATTGCTGACCCTCTCGGCAGCCATGAAGCGAGCCAGAGTCTCAGCTGCCGCAGGGGTCAGGATGTCGTGGCCCGCCGCCTCGGTTCGAGTGACGCTCTCCTCGACCCACACTCGGAGCGGTCCTCGGAGCCATTCAGCCTGAGGATCTGGAAGCGCGTCCTTGGGCCTCCATGTCGTCGGCAGGTCTGGAGCCCATCGGTCAAGGAGCAGGCGCATGACGAGTCGCTGATGGCCGCGACCGATCTTCCGCTCCGCCGGAGCGAGGAGCCCGAGTTGCACGATCCGGTGATCGAGCAGCGGAACGCGGAGTTCCACCGAAGCGGCCATCGAGGCTCGATCGCAGGACCGGAGGATGCGAGGAAGCTTTGTGTGGAACAGATCCCGGTACTGGACGTTACGCAGCCGGTCGTCGGCATCGAACGGCTGGAAGAATTCTTGGGCCGATAGGGATGCCCGAATTTCGTCATCGACTGCGGCGACGATCGAGGTGATTTCGGAACCATCCGCGGACATCCGCGCGCCACTCGCGATCATCCTGTCGGCGGCAACCTCGTCGAAGTTGGTCGTGACTCCACTCGTGGCCTCGAGTGCTGCTGCCTCCTGCTGTGCGCGTTCCACCCCCATGGCGGCCCGGACGTCCTGCAGGAAGGCCGGAACGACGTAGGGGTAGCCTGCGAAGACTTCATCGCCCCCCTGCCCCTCCAGCAGCACGATGACGCCGCTCTGAGCTGCTCTCTCGATCATCATGTGCTTCGCGACGGTCACGAGTCCCGGGAAAGGTTGTTCCTGGGCCGCGAGGGTCCGCTCAAAGGCCGCGGGGATCATCTCCGGCTCGACGATGACCGGTTCGACCTCCCATCCGAAGTGGCCTGCAAGGTCCTTCACCGAGCCGAGGACTGGGTCCTTGGCTCCGAAGGCGTATGTGAAGGCACGAAGACCCTTCTGGCCACCACGGATGCGGTCGATCGCGGCGAGCATGATCGAGCTGTCGAGTCCACCGCTCAGCGAGACTCCCACCGGGACATCAGCGTCAAGTTGGCGCTCGACCGAGTCCAGGACCAGTTCCTCCAGACGCTCGACGAGGTCCGCCTCGGGCAGCTCCTCCAGGCTGCGCTGGAGGGACCGGTCGACTGGTGTCCAGTACCGCTCCTCCGAGACGGCTCCTGCTCGCACGGTGACCATGTGCGCGGGCGGGATGCTTCGGATCCCCTCGAAGAAGGTCCGGTCGCTGTGGTCGTAGGTCGCCTGGAGCAGGTACGCCGCGATTGCTCCACGATCGGGGAGGGCCAGGCCCGGTTCCCCATCGAGGAGGGGTCGGCACTCCGACGCGAAGCTGAGCTCGGACTGGCTCTGCGACAGGAACAGGGGTTTGACGCCGAGGCGATCTCTCGCCAGAAGGAGCAGGTCTCTGGACGGATCCCAGATGGCGAGGCCGAAGATGCCGTTCAGGTGCTGGAGAAAACCCTCCCCGAACCGGAGGTAGCAGGCGAGGGCCACCTCGGTGTCGGTCTCGGTCCGAAAGGGGTAGTCGAGTTCTTCACGGAGCGAGCGGAAGTTGTAGATCTCCCCGTTCATCACGATCGAGGCCCCTCGCTCGGGATCGGTGAGCGGCATCACCCCGCGCTCCGCCAGGTCATGAATCGCGAGTCGCGTCGCTCCGAACGAGACGCGTCCAGAGTTCACGATGCCGGATCCGTCGGGGCCCCGGTGCCGGAGTCGGCCGAGCATTCTTGCCACGGCATTCGGATCGGGTGATGCCGTCGCGCTCCGCAGAGACACGACACCTGCGATGCCGCACATCGGTGGGACCTATCGGCAGACGACGGGGGCGTGGAAGTCGACCGTCACCGGGACTCCGTGACCAGATGGAGTGGAGGGTCGCCGACCATGACCCGGACGATGTTCTCGATGCAGGCCGTCATCATCGCCTGGAACCCATCGACGGAGGCCGCATAGTGCGGCGTCGCGACCGACCGCGGATGCAGGACGATGGGGTCCGCAGGATCATTCGGTTCCACGGTGAAGACGTCGACTCCGGCCGCGCTCAGGTGCCCCTCGTCGAGCGCTGATGCGAGCGCCCGCTGATCGACGAGTTCTGCGCGGGACACGTTGATCAGGACGGCGCCCGAGGGCATCCTGCTGATGGCACCTGCATCGATGATTCCGCGCGTCGACGCGTCGAGGTGGAGATGGAGCGAGAGGACCTCGCTCTCCAACAGGAGCTGGTCCGGATCGACCCTGCGTGCGACGCCCGACCCATCGATCGTGGGGTCCGTGTCGTGGAACATGCAGTCGGCACCGAACGCATGGGCCAGGATCCCGACCCGGCGACCGATCGCTCCGAATCCGAGCAGCCCGACGCGGCGACCACGGAGGGTGCGCGAGTCGAGGCCGTGCATGTTCCCGCGCCAATCACCCGTTTCCGTCAGGCGGAGCTGGTTCGGGAGGTTCCGGAGCGTCGTGAGCATGAGCATCACGGTGTGCTCAGCGACGGTGTCCGCGTTCGCTCCTCCGTTGTTCGCGACCGGGACGCCGAGTCCTGCGAAGTCTCGCCAGTTGAACTTATCGACCCCGGAGCTCCACACCTGCACGAGCCGGAGATGGCGCCCAGCTGCGACGACCTCGGGAGCCAGCGTTCGAGCGGGCGTGAGCAGCATCACCTCGGCCCACTCCACGGCCTCGACCTGCGCCTGGGCAGAGGAGCTGTACGAGACTTCGCGGACCTCGAAGGTGTCGGGAAGCCGGGCTCGGATGAGTTCGTGAAGACCGGCCGGGTGCCGGTCAGCGAAGAATCTCACTACGCGCATGCGTCGTGACAAGGTCGCATCTCCTGCCGCAAGGAACGGCTTTTCAGTTATTTTTGACAGAGGGCTTAGAGTAGTCTGCCACCAAAGCTTTCGAGACCGTCCTCTCGAAGCCGACTTCGAAGCAGCGCTGCGCCGAGGTCCTTTGCTTCGCTCCCCCTCCGGAGAACGCCCGGCAGTCGGAGGAACTCGAGCCCCAGCTCGTGCTCGTGCGCGCGCAGCCCGACCCAGGCCTCCTCGGGGAACTCCATCCGGCGCCAGTACTCGTACCGCGAGGCGTCCTGGCGGCTGAACGGCACCCGCCAGGGTTCGGACGGCGTGCTCTCGGCGGCGGCGAGGTGCGTCTGGAAGTTCACGGCGTCCGCGCCGGCCCGGGCGGCGGCCTCGACGTGGGCGTGGGCCGTCCCGAGGCTGCCGTCGTGGGCCTGGGCGACCTCGGCGATGACGCGGCAGCGGGCCATGCGCTCCCCCCTGACCGCGTCCGGACGGCGCGGGGCCGTCGCGGGAGCCTAGGGGCGGGCCCCCTCGGGGCGGCGGCCGGTGGGCCGGAACGCGACGAGGTCTGGGGCGAGAACCCGGGCCGTCACGCTGTCGAACCGTCCGGTGGCCCGCCGGATCGCGGCGACGAGGCCGTCGACCTCCGACTGCCGGATGGGGGGCAGTTTGTGCCCGGTCCGGAACGCACCCCCGCGGCCCGGCCGGACTCGACGGCCGGTCATGCGCCCCTTCGCGGCGCCGGCCCGCTCGCCAAGTCGGACCGCGGCACGGATCGACCGGACCGCCATGTTGGTCGGCGCCGGGGATCGCGCAGGTGCGAGTTCGTCCCAGGTGTCGACGATGCGATCGGCTGCGAGCGGTCCGGACAGCGCCGCGAGGCGTCGTGCCAGCACCGCGTCACCGTCCGCGGCACGCCCACCCCGGTCCTCTCCCCGGAGGATCGCGGCGATCCCCGCGTCGAGCTCCTCGTGGGAGGCGGCGCGATGTCCGAACACGTTGGAGGGGTGGTCCGCGAAGATGTGGTGCGGATGGAACGCGATCGTTGGTGTACCGACGAGCGCCGCCTCGTACCCGCTGGTGCAACCGTTCTGGATCAGGACGCTCGCCCGCCGGACCCATGCGGTGAGCGTCCCCTCTCGCGTGATCAGCACGCCGGGAATGGGACCGATCAGGTCCTCCCATGCGCCGTCCTGCTCGATCGGATGCGGGCGGACGACCACGAGCGCATCGGGATGCGTCCGTGCGATCCGGCGGACCGCGCGGACGAACTCCCGTAGGACGAGCACCTTCTCGGCGGTGAACGTGTAGTGGTCGAACTCGACCGGGTCATCGATGCCGTCGTACCGCTCTCCCTTGTCGCGGAGCCGCACCCAGAGCGGGTTCACGTCGAGGGCCGCGCTGAAGTTCGACGAGACCAGCACGACGGGCCGACCCGGTGCCACGGGGAGCCTGTGCCGGTCGTGCACCTGACCGAGTTCGGGCCGCCACAGGTCCGCACGCGGAGATCCGGTCACCACCACGCGATCGGCGAGGTCGGGGTAGGCGACGCGGAGCGCGTCGGCCTCGTGCTCCCCCCAGGCGAACGACCGTGCCGCAGCAGCGAGGGTCCGACGCGAGAAGCGCGTGCGGGACGGGACGTCGAAACTCGGAAGCGCGAGGAAGTGCTCCTCGTCCTGGCTCGTGATGACGTGACCGGCTGCAGCGATCGCGCCGTGGATCCGGAACCGGCGCGCGGTGGGCGTCAGGGCCTTGTCGTGGAACACGCCCGGCGGGAGCGCGTCCGGGCGGAGGGCCAGCAGGCGCTCGACGTCGCCGAGTACCGCGTGATGACCCCGCTCGGCCGCCACGAGCGCCAGCAGGGAGCGTCCCTCGAGCTCCCGGACCTTGATCTCCATCTGAATGTAGGCGTTCAGCGGTCCGGTCCCCTTCCGAGTCGACCGTAAGCTAGTGCCCGACAACGGTCGGTCCGTGCCGTGCGGCCGGTGACGGGGACGGTGATGATGCGCATCGCCATCGTCAACCGACACCCCAGTGTCGCTCTCGGCGGGAGCGAGACGCAGTGCGACCTCATCGCACGGCGACTCGGTGCTCGTCATGACGTCCTGTACGTCGCCCCCGGGGGCGCCGACGGCCCGGACTCGCCCTATGCGGTCGCCCCGGTCCCCGAGCGGCCGGAGGCCATCCTGGCGGAGATCCACCGCCATCGCAGCGACGTCGTCTACTGGCGATTCGGGCTGCGGCATCTCCGGGCCGTCGGGGTCGCCCTCCGCCGTGACGCGATCCCGTTGGTCCTTGCGAGCTCCCACGAACGCGATCTGATCCGGGGTGCGGTGCCGCCGGCCGCCCCGGGGGCGGGTCCACTCGCCCGGGTGCTGCATCTCCGTGACCTAGCCCGGGCGCTGCGCGACCACCGGGGGCTCGACGAGGTCGCGGCACTGGTCGTCAACAGCATGGTTCACCTCGAACTCTCCGATATCCGGCCCCGCATCCACATCGGGAACGGCGTGGCCGCGCCTGACCGCGACTTCCCGTGGCCGCGGCCGTACGTCGCGTGGGTCGCGAACCTGAAGCCCGACAAGCGGCCCGAGGTCTGCATCCCGTTGGCCTCGGGGATCGAGGACCTCGGGATCGACGTGCTCATGGTCGGTCGAGCGCAGGTCCGGGCCTACGAGGGGTTCGCCGACCGACGCGACCTGCCGTCGAACCTGCACGTCCTCGGGCCGCTCCCGGCGGCCTCCGCCTCCGCGGTCCTCGCCGGCGCGCTCCTCCATGTCCACACATGCCGTCCCGAGGGGTTCCCGAACGTCTTCCTCCAGGCGTGGCGGGCCGGCGTCCCGTCCGTCTCCCTCGAGTACGACCCCTCGGGGGTGATGGCGCGGGAGGGGACCGGACTGGTCGCGGGTGGCGACATCGACCGCCTCATCGCCGCAGTGCGGGAACTGCTCCGCGATCCGGAACGGCGGGCGGACCTCGGGGCCGCCGCGGCGACCTACGCGCGGACGCACGCGGATCCGGACCTCGCCGCGGACCGACTCGAACGGTTCCTGATCGAGGTCACCGGTGGTCGGACGCCGCCTAGGGCGGCCGCATGAGCCGATCCTTCCCGGCCGTCCGCGCTGTCCGGTCGGACGGCGCCGCGGCGGTGGTCTGGGCGTCGGTGCTGGCGGCCGCCTCCCTCGCGATCGCACCGCTCACCATGAACATGGTGAAGGCCGATCCGTCCTTCTACCTCTCGTACGTCCTCGACTACGAGGCGATCGCCGCGCGGTTCGGGCAGACCTATCACGGCAACCGACTCTCGTACCTCCTGATCGACCGGGCGGCCTTCGCCGTCCTCGGCCCCGAGGCCGGGTACTTCGCGGCACGGTGGTTCGTGCTCTCCGTCGCCGTCCTCGCGGCCATCGGCATCTCCCGCCGGGTCCTCGGTCGCGCCGGCGCGCTGTCGGTCGGCGCGGCGGTCGCGCTCACGCCGTGGCTGCCGCGGCAGCTCCTCTGGGTCCATTACGACGGCTTCGCGGCGACCTACCTGCTGGTCGCGGCATGGCTCCTGCTCGGCCCCGTCGAGCAGCGGTGGCGTCGTCCGATCGCCGGAGTGGTGCTCGCGCTCGCCGTCAACGCGAACCTCGCGGTCCTCGTCCTCGTCGCTGGGGCGGTCCTGGGGTGGATCCTGGCGGTCGACCTGCCGTTCCGGGAACGGGTGCGCGGAGTCGTGGGCGTCGCCGTCGGGTTCATCGCCGCTGAACTGGCGCTGTCGCTGGTGCTCCGGATCTTCGTCGGGGGCGGACCCTGGTTTATCGAGACCGTCGCGATCCGTGTCGCCCTGTTCCTCTCCGGTGAAGAGAACTCCTCGTGGTTCGAGCCGCTCAGCGTGGTGCTGCGCGCCAGCCCGCAGCTGCTCCTCGTGCCGGTCGTGGTCGCGGTGGGGATGATGGCACGTCCGAAGGCCGGCACGAGTCGCGCCGAGCGCTCCGATGCGGGCGCGCGCATCGATGTGGGCGTGTTCGGCTCGACCTGGCTGCTCGCGTCCGGGCTCGCGGTGCTGGGCCTGCACTTCGGCATCGAGTCCTCGTGGCTCGCGAACTCGTTCTACGTGGTCCAGCTGCTCCCGCCGCTGCTCGTGGGCCTCGTCGGGGCCGCGAGCCGCGCAGCGGACCCCGCACTTCGGCCCCACGCCGGGTGGCCGGAACTCGTCGTCCCGCTGCTGGTCGCCGTCGTCCTCGGGCTGCTCTGGTCGCGGGCGGCTCTCGTCCCCTTCGCGCTCGGTCTGGCGTTCCTGGCGCTCGTGGTCCTGTTGGTCCTCGTCCGACGGAGTGCGGCGGCCCCCGGCGTCGTCGGCGGCGGACTCGTCGCAGTCGTCCTCGCGGCGACCTTCGGCGCTCCGCTGCAGGCCGTGTCGGCCGGGGGATGGGCCGATGTGGAGGAGCGAGAACGGTACGAGTGGACGGTCTTCCACCATCTCCGGGACGTGCAGGCGCTCGTCGAGCGGGAGGTGCCGTCCGACCGGGACCTGGTCTTCTGGCATCGGACCGAGCCCCCCGAGGGAGAGTGGTTGCGCTGGATCAACATGGCCTACTACGGGACGGGCGGCGGGCGCCTGCACATCGACAAGGGCGACCGCATCGGGATGCCGGAGCTCGCGGAGTGGCAGGTCGACGGCCTGCTCGCCCGGGCGCCCGTGACGGTCGTGCTGCTCGGCCTCGAACGCGCCGAGGTGACGGCGGGATACGTGGAGCTCCTGACCCGGATCCCGGACGCCCGCCAGACCGGGATGACCGTGTTCGACGGTGACGTGTTCGACGTGCACGTCGCCCTGGTGGAGGTCGGCTGACCTCAATCCACGGCTCGGGCGCCCCGCTCCCCGGGCGGGACGAGCTTGTAGCCCACGCCCCGGACGGTCGCGATCATCGCCTCGTACTCGGGACCGAGCTTCGCCCGCAGCCGTCGCACGTGCACGTCGACGGTGCGCGACCCGCCGAAGTAGTCATACCCCCAGACCTCCTGCAGCAGCACCTCGCGGGTGAAGACGCGGTTCGGTGCGGCGGCCAGCGCCTTCAGCAGCTCGAACTCGCGGAACGTCAGGTCCAGCGGCGCCCCGCGGAGCCGCACCTGATAGCTCTCCTCGTCGACGACGAGATCACCGACGCTGGCGGACCGCCCCGAGGCGTCGCTCCGGGCGCGGTCGACGACCAGCCGCAGCCGCGTCTCGAGCTCGACTGGCGAGGCCGCGGGGAGCAGCCAGTCCTCAAAGCCCCAGGACGGCTTCAGCGCCGCCAGGCCGCCCTCGGCCATGACCAGCAGCACCGGGCGGGCGACGTCACCGAGCGAGGCGCCGCGGCAGGCGGCGGCGGCCCGCCGGAGATCCTGCGTCCCGTCAACGAGCACGGCGTCGCACCGGGCCGTCGGGGGCATCGCGTCGAGCGGGGCGTCCTGGAGCGAGTGGTCGAGGTACTCGAGGGCCGGGAGGAGGGCCCTCCCCCCGCCCGGGCGGTCGGTCAGCACGAGGAGGTGCACCGCCGCCTCCCGCTCCCGCCCGCGTCCCGCGGCGGCGCGTCGCGGGTGTCGTCGAGGCTAGTGGTCGGTCGGCACGGGACGACCGGCGGTAGGGTTCGCACTGTTCGCACCAGCTGGTCGGTATCGGACGCCCCGGCGGCCCGAACCTCCGCGACCTCACACCGCCCCCCCGGTGCGGGCCCCTCCGCCCGCCGCCCCGCCGTACCGCACGGTCCCGACCCGGAGCCGACGTGTCCGCCCTCCCCGTGCCCGCACCGGCCGCCGACGCCGCGGCCCGGGCGCTGGCCGTCCCGACCCGGGCCGCGATCTACCGCCACCTCCGCGAGGTCGGCCGGCCCCGCTCGGCCCGCGAGGCGGGGGAGCGCGTCGGCGTCCACGCCAACGTCGCCCGCGCCCACCTCGACGTCCTCGTCGACGCGGGTCTCGCCCTCGCGTCCTGGCGGCACAACCCCCGCGGCGGCCGCCCGGCGAAGGTGTACGTCGCCCGCGAGCAGTTCCACGCCGGGTCGGCCCGGCCCGACGGCGAGGCGGCGGTGCCGCCGGGGGCGCTGCTCGGGCTCGGCGTCGTGCTCCAGCTGGTCGCCGGACTCCACGAGCACGCCGCCCGGAGCGAGCTGCTCGCCGAGGCCGAGGGCCGCCGGCTCGTCGCGGCCGCCGGCGGACGGGCCGCGTCCCGCCCGCTCGACGCGGCCCGGCACGTCGTCGTCGACGCGCTCCGCTCGGCCTTCCCCGCGGTCCGGCTCCGTGGTGGCGACCTCGACGGGGTCCGGGCCGACCTCGCCCTCGTCGCCGAGGTCGACCCGGCGCTGGCCGACGCGCTGGCGGTCGGGCTCGTCCGTGGCGCGCTCGCCGCCGCCGGAGCCGGCGCGGCCGTCGAGGTCGACGGCGACCTCGTCCGCGTCGCACCGCTCGACGGCGACGGCGCGCTGCCAGCACCGGCCGCCCGCCTCGACGCCCGTGGCCTCGGGTTCGAGCGCGGCGTCGCCCGCGCCATCCGGGCCCTCGGCCGCGTCCGGCCCGGCGCCCACCTCGAGGTCCTGACCGACGAGGTCGGTGCCCCCGCCGCATACGCGCGGTGGGCCGACCGCGCCGGTCACGCCATTGTCGCCGTCGACCGCGTCCGCGACCCCGACGGCCGTCGCGCCGTGCGGGTCCTCGTCCGCCGCGCCGCCGGCCGCTGATCCCGCCACCGCTCCCGACCGCTCTCCCCGACCGCCGACCCCGCTCCCGGAGGCCCCATGACCGCCACCGCTCCCGTCCGCCCCGCCGACGGCCTCGCCCGTGACGCCGCCGGCCGGCTCCTGATCGACGTCCGCGGTCCCCGCGTCGCCGCCGCGATCACCGTGACCGTCCTCGCGACCGCGCTGCTCGTCGGCGGCGGGGTCGGGACGGCGCTCGTCGTGTGGCAGTGGGCGGTGTTCGGCGTCTCGGCCCTGTTCGGCCTGCGGTGGAGCGTGTACGGGAACCTGTTCCGGGCCGCGAAGCGCCGGTGGGACCTCGGGCCGCCGCCGGCCGTCGAGCCCGAGGCCGGACCGCGGTTCGCCCAGGCCTGCGGCTTCGCCGTGATGACCGTCGCCGTGGTCGCGACGGCGTTCGGGGCCGACGTCGTCGCTGCCGCGGCCGTCGGGACGGTCCTGGCGCTCGCGGCGCTGCTCGCGGCGTTCGACGTCTGCGTCGGATGCCTCCTCTACGGCCTGCTGGTCCGGCTGCCGGGACCGCTGGGGCTGCGTCGGTGACGAAGGCCGGGTCGGACCTGCCTGCGACCGTCGCCCCCCCGCCGACGCTGTCGCCGAGCGGCGAGCGCGTCGTCGCGGTCACGGGCGCGGACCGGCTGGCGTTCCTCGACGACACCACGACGCAGGCGCTCCGCGAGGCGGCGCCCGGCACCGCGACCGCGGCCCTCGTCCTCGACGCGAACGGCCTGCCGCTGCTGCAGCTCGAGGTGCTCGTGCGGGCGGAGGACGTGCTGCTCGTCGTGCCCGACGCGTTGGCCGTCGACGCGGTGATGTCGCTGCTGGCCGGCCGGACGTTCCTCGCGGACGCCCGGTTCGCGCCGCGAGACGACACGGTCCTGCTGGTGCACGGGGACGGCGCCGGTGCGGCGGTCGCGGCCGCGGGCCTCGATGTCGCCGACGGCGCCCTGGCGGTCCACGGTGAGGTGGTCGTCGTCGACGCCCGCCACGGCGCCCGGCGGCTGCTCTGTCCGACCGCCGCGGTCGCCGCGGTCGCCGCGGCGCTCCGGGCCGCCGGTGCCGCGGACGGCGACGCCGGGGCGCTCGACGCGTGGCGCGTCGCGGCCGGCGTCCCGGTCTGGGGCCGGGAGGTCACCGCGCCGCACCTACCGGAGGAGCTCGGCCTCCTCCCGACGCACTTGCACCTCGCGAAGGGCTGCTACCCGGGCCAGGAGGCGGTCGCCCGGATGTGGATGCTCGGCCGGCCGCGTCGCCGCCTGGCCCGGGTCCGCGTCGACGGGGACCTCGGACCCGGCTGGACCACCGGCACGGGTCGCGACGAGGTCCGCCTCACCGCCGTCGCGCCCGGTGCGGGCACCGGCCTGGCGTTCGTCCCCGGCGACGCCGCGCCCGGTGCCCGGTTCGCGGGGGAGGACGGCGCCATCGAGGTCCTCGACCTCCCGGGGGACGGCACGCCGCCGGGACACGATCCGGCGGTCCGTCGTCGTCGGGACCGCCCGCGGGGCGGGGATCCGGCCGGGGGCCGCCCGGGGTCCGGCACCTAGGCTGCGGCGCGGTCCGGCACGGTCCGGACCCGGAGCGACGGGCGGTGCCGTGATGACGCTGGAGGTCGCCGTCGTCGCCGATGTCGGTGGCACCGCGCTCGGCGCCGAGTGGGACGCACTGCTGGCGTCGGATCCGAACGCGTCGCTGTTCCAGGCGCCGCGGTGGATCCGGACGTGGGACGTGGTGCTCGGCGGTCAGCGGCGCCTCCGGACCCGCACGTTCCGCCGCGACGGCGCGCTGGTCGGGGTCCTCGCCGAGACGGTCGAGGCCGTCCGGCTCCCCGACGGCGTCCGCGAGGTCGTGCGGTTCGCCGGCGGAACCGAGGTGACCGACTACCTCGGACCGGTCGCGGTCCGTAGCGACCGCGCCGACGTCGCTACGGCCTGGGTCGCGTCGCTCGCCGTCGACCGGGACTGGGACGAGGTCGTGCTCGGCGGCCTCCCGTCCGACGCCGGCTGGCACGACCCGCTCGCCGACGCCGCCGTCGCCGCCGGTCTGCGAGTCGTCGACGCCGGTGTCGACGGGGTCTGCCCCGTCGTCGACCTCACCGGCGGGTACGAGGCGCACCTCGCCCGCCTGCCGGGGCGGCTGCGGCAGGAAGGGGCCCGGAAGGCGCGGAAGCTCGCCCGCGACGTCGGTCCGCACGAGGTCGTGCGCGTCCCGACCGAGGACCTCGCAGCGGGCGTCGAGACGTTCCTCGACCTGGCCGCGTCGGCCGAGGACGAGAAGGGCGGGTTCTTCCGCCGGCCCGAGATGCGGCGGTGGTTCCACGCCCTGGCGGACGAGTACGGCCCGGACGGGACGTTCCGACTGCACCGTCTGGAAGCCGGAGGACTCCCGGCCGCGATGACCGTCTCGCTGGTCGACCCGACCCGCGGCGTCTGGGGGCTATACAACTCCGCCCTGGCCGCTGACCTCGCGCCGCTCGGTCCCGGGGTTGTCCTCGTGAACGGGCTGGTGGAGGCTGCGGCAGCCGAGGGCTGCACCGCCTTCGACCTCCTCCGGGGTGACGAGGCCTACAAGTACCGTCTCGGCGCGGTCGACCGCGTCCTCCACACCCTGACCCTGGCCCGCCCCTGAACCCCGTGCCCGCACCCGCCGACGTCCCCCGCCGCGCCGCGGCGGCGTCCGACGTGCCGCCGGTCCGCCGCGTCGGGCTAATCAGCCTCCACACCAGCCCGCTCGACCAGCCGGGGACCGGCGACGGCGGGGGGCTGAACGTCTACGTCCGCGAGGTCGCCCGCCGCATGGCCGCCCGCGGCGTCGCCGTCGACGTGTTCACCCGCCGGACCGACCCAGCGCAGCCCGGGACGGTCGCGCTGGCCCCCGGCGCCGACGTGCACCACCTCGATGCCGGGCCGGCGGCGCCGGTCGCGAAGGAGGACCTCGCGGCGCACCTCTGCGCGTTCGAGCTGGCGCTGGCCGCGCACCCGCGGCTCGCGGACCTGGGCGTGCTCCACGCCCACTACTGGCTGTCGGGCTGGGTTGGACGGCGGATCGCACGGCGGACCGGCGTGCCGCTCGTCCAGACGTTCCACACGCTCGCCGCGCTGAAGAACGCGACGCTGGCGCCGGGGGACCGCCCGGAGGGGGCGCTGCGGCTGGCCGTCGAGGCTGAGGTCGCCTGCGCCGCCGACCAGGTGCTGGTGCTGACCTGCGGCGAGGCCCGGCTGTTCCACTCCTTGTACGGGCTGTCCGGCGCGCGGCTGACCGTCGTCCCCGCCGGCGTCGACCTCGACCTCTTCCGACCTGACCCCGCCGGGCGCCGGGCCGACCCGCCGGAGCTGCTCTTCGCCGGCCGGCTCCAGCCGCTGAAGGGTCCCGACGTCGCCGTCCGGACGCTGGCCGCCGTCCGCCGCCACCGTCCCGACGTCCGGCTCCGCATCGTCGGCGGTGCCTCGGGCCGCGTCGGCGGCGCGGCCGAGGCCAACCTGCGTCGGCTCGCCGACGACCTCGGCGTCGCGGAGGCCGTGACGCTGGAGCCGGCGCTGCCCCAGGCCGAGCTCGCCGACCGCATGCGCCGGGCCGCGGTGCTGCTGGCCCCGTCGCGCTCCGAGACGTTCGGCCTGGTCGCGCTCGAGGCGCAGGCCTGCGGGACGCCCGTCGTCGCGGCCCGCGTGCCCGGCCTCGAGGTCGTCGTGCGCGACGGCGGCGTGCTGGTCGACGGCCACGACCCGACCGACCACGCCGCTGCGGTGCTGGGCCTGGTCGACGACCCCGACCGTACGACGGCCGTCCGTGCCGCGGCGCTCGAGACCGCGGCCGCCTCGTCGTGGGAGCGGACCGTCGACCGCCTGCTCGACGCGTACGGCGCCGTCCAGCGGGCGGCCCGCATCGCCGCGGCGGACCGGGCTCCGGCCGCCGCGGCGGCGGCCGCGCTCGCGGCCCGCGACGCCTGAGCGGTCCCGTGCCCGCCGCCGAAGCCGCCGTCGACCGCGACGCGGCGCGCCGCCGCGTCACCGGCGCGCTGATCGACGCGGGCCTCCCCGTCACCGCCGTCGGCGAGGACCGGTGGCTGACGCAGCTCGAGGGAGTGCGGAAGCGGACGATCCCCGTGCTGCTGCATCTCGACGAGCGGTCGCTGAAGGTCTCGTCGCTGCTGGCCGGGCGGCCCGACGAGCAGCACGACGCGGTGCACCGGCTGCTGCTGCACCGCAACCAGCGGCCGGCGCCGGTGCACTTCGCCGTCGATGACGAGGGGGACCTGCTGCTCGTCGGCCGCGTTCCGCTCGTGGCCCTGGACGCCCGGGCGGTCGACGAGTTGCTCGGCCTGGTGCTCGCGATGGCCGACGACGTCTTCGACCGGGTCCTCGCGACGGGGTTCGCCGGGTACCTCGCGGCCGAGCAGCGGTGGCGCGCACGGGAGGGGCTGCCCCCGAACCCGGTCGGCGACCCGGTGCGGACGCCGTGAGCGTCGCCGTCGTCGGCGCGGGGAACCTCGGCGGGGCGATCGCGGCCGGGCTCCTCGACGCGGGTGCGGTCGCGGCGGCGGACCTCCGCCTCGTCACCGCGCACGCCGACACCGCCGCCGTCCTCGCCGCCCGCCTCGGCGCGCCGGCCGGGACCGACGTCGCGGCGGCCGTCGCCGGTGCCGAGGTCGTGCTCCTCGGCGTGAAGCCGGCCGGGGTCGCCGGGGTCCTGCCGGAGGTCGCCGGCGCGCTCGCCCCGGGCACGGTCGTCGTCGGGCTCGCGGCGGGCGTCCGGCTGGCCGCGCTGGCCGCCGGGCTGCCGGCCGGGACGCCGGTCGTCCGCGTCATGACCAACACGCCGGTCCGCATCCGCGCCGCGACCTCGATCCTCGCCGCGGCCGACGCGACCCCGGCCCCCGCGGTGGCCCGCGTTCGGGCGCTGTTCGACGCGCTCGGGACGACGCACGTCCTCGACGAGGACCTGATCGACGCGGCGACCGCGGTGGCCGGCTCCGGGCCGGCCTACCTGTTCCTGCTGGTGGAGGCGCTCCGCGACGCCGGGGCGGCTCTCGGTCTCGACCCGGCCACGGCCCTCGCGATGGCCACGACGACCATGGAGGGGGCGGCGCGGCTGCTCGCCGGCGGGGCCGAGGACCCCGTCGCGCTGCGGGCCGCCGTCACCTCGCCGGCGGGGACCACCGCGGCCGCGATCGGCGTGCTCGAGGAGGCCGGGTTACGCGACGCCGTCCTCGGGGCGCTGCGGGCCGCGGTCGCCCGGGCGGAGGAGCTGGGCGGCTGAGCCCACCGGGACCTCCGGCCCCACTTCGTGCCGAGGCGCCCTCGTACGCTCGGGCGGTCGCCTCCGAACCGTGCTCGGCGTCCGCTCAGGACGTCGGTGCACGCTCCACTGCCGCAGCTCCCGCCGCCCCGCCAGGAACCCGCCATGCGCCCCGCTCGCCACCTGCTCGCCCCCGCCGCCCTCGCCGTCCTCGTCGCCGCCTGCGCCCCCGAGGAGGCGCCGACGTTCGGGACGGCCGAGGTCACCGTCGAGGCGGTCGCGCAGGTGGTCTCCAGCCCGGCCACCGTCGTCGCCCGGACCTACGCCGCGACCGTCGAGGCCGCGGCCCGGGCGGACGCGACCGCGCCGGTCGCGGCCGAGGTCCTCCGCCTCGACGTCGCCGACGGCGCGGAGGTCGCCGAGGGTGACGTCGTGGCGGTCCTCGGGGCCGAGGTGCTCCGCGTCGCGCTGCGACAGGCCGAGGCCGGGGCGACGTCGGCGCGCAGCGCCCTCGCGACGGCCGAGACGGCGCTCCGGCAGACCGCCGACCGGACCCCGTTCGAGTACCAGGTGTTCGAGACCCGCGATCAGGAGCGCGAGGCCCGCCTCAGCGCCATCGAGGAGGACCTCCTCCGTGGCGAGGCGGTGACGCTCGCGCCGAGCCGGCAGCTCCTCCTGATCGAGCGGCAGCAGCTCATCGCCGAGCGGGAGGCCCAGCAGGCCCTCGAGCGCGGCGTCGCCGACGCGCGGGCCGCCGTCGCGCAGGCCGAGGAGGCGCTGACGCGGGCGCGGGCCGACGTGGCCGGACTGACCCTCCGTGCACCGCTCGCCGGGACCGTCCGGATCGCCGAGGACCTCGTCGCCGGTGGCGGCCGTTCACTGGCCGTCGGCTCGGACGTCACGCCCGGTCAGCCGATCATGACCGTCACCGCCGACGCCGCCTTCCGCGTCGAGCTGGCCGTGCCGGAGGTGGATCTCGCGCCGGTCGCACCCGGTGTCGCCGTCGCCGTCGACCTCGCCGCGTTCCCCGGGCGGGCCCTGACCGGGACGGTCCGCCGCCTCGACGCGGCCGAGGCTCGGGCCGCCGCCGGGACGACGTTCGTCGCGGAGGTGGCGCTCGAGGCGACCGACCTGCCGCTGCGGGCCGGGCTGACCGGGACGGCGACGCTGCCGGCGCTGGCCTTCGACGAGCGGTTCGAGGTCGAGCTCGAGGTCGACGAGATCGACGCCGTCCTGGTCGCCGTCGGGCAGCCGGTCGCGGTCGAGGTCGACGCGCTCCGCGAGCGGCCGCTTACCGGCACCGTCGTCGCGGTGGACGTCGCGCCGTCGCGCGACGCGACCGGGGCGACGTTCTTCCGCACGCGCGTCCGGCTGGACGTCCCGGCCGGTGAGGCGCCGCCGCTCCGCGGCGGCCTGACCGGGACCGCCGACGTCGAGGTCGAGCGGATCGAGGGTGCGCTGTCCGTACCGACGACGGCGCTGCTGCGCCGCGGTGGCGGCGAGGTCGTGTACGCGGTCCGGGGCGGCGTCGCCGTCGAGGTCCCGATCCGTGTCCGCGCGTTCGGCGAGGCCCGGGCCGCCGTCGAGCCGCTCGACGGCGCGGCCCTGGACGCCGGCGAGCGGGTCGTGACCGACGGCGTCGAACTGGTCGCCGACGGCACCGTCGTCGACCCGGCCTGATCGTGGATCCGGGCGGGATGCGCGGCGGGGGCGGGGCACCCGGCGTGCCGCTGCTCGAGGCCGAGGCCGTCGAGCGGACCTACCGCATGGGCGGCGACGTCGAGGTCCGGGCGCTCCGCGGCGTCAGCTTCCGCGTCGACCGCGGCGACTACGTCGCGATCGTCGGGACGTCGGGCTCCGGGAAGTCGACGCTGCTGAACCTGATCGGGGCCCTTGATCGGCCCGATGGAGGCCACGTCCGGTACGACGGTCGGGACGTCCGCGAGATGAGCGACACGGAACTCGCGGAGCTCCGCAACGTCCGCATCGGGTTCGTGTTCCAGTCGTTCCACCTGCTCTCCCGCATGACCGCCCGGGACAACGTCGCGATGCCGCTGGTCTACCGGACCTCATCGCCGAAGGAGCGCCGCCGCCGCGCCACGGAGGCCCTCGAGGCCGTCGGGCTCGGTGACCGCGTCGACCACCGTCCGACCGAGCTCTCCGGCGGGCAGCAGCAGCGCGTCGCGATCGCGCGCGCGCTCGTGACCGAGCCGGCGCTGATCCTCGCCGACGAGCCGACGGGGAACCTCGACACGCGGACCGGCGAGGAGATCATGGGCCTGCTCGAGGGCATCCAGGCCGACCGGGGCACGGCGCTCGTCGTCATCACCCACGAGCCCGAGATCGCGGGACGGGCCGGTCGCCGCATCGAGCTGCGCGACGGCCTCGTCGTCGCCGAGGCCGCCCAGGTCCCGACGCGGCCCGCGGTCGCGGGGGCCGCCCCATGAGTCCGCGCGAGGCGCTCCGCACGGCGTTCCAGGCGATCCTCGCGAACCGCCTGCGCTCGTTCCTCACGACCCTCGGCGTCGTCATCGGCGTGATGTCGGTCGTGCTGCTGGTCTCGATCGGGCAGGGCGCCCGCTCCGAGATCACCGGGGCCATCGAGGGGCTGGGCTCGAACCTGCTGTTCGTCCTGCCCGGCTCCGGCGACTTCGGGGGCCCGCCGACCCGCAGCCGGTTCACGCTGGACGAGGTCGAGGCCGTCGCACGGGCGCTGCCCCGCGGCGAGGAGCGCGTCTCCGGCCAGGTCCTCGGGACCGAGACCGTCGGCGCCGAGGGCGAGCGGGTCACGACGACCGTGTACGGCGTCAGCGCCGGCCACACGGCCGTCGTCGACCGCGAGATCGCCCGGGGGCAGGGGTTCGCGCCGTCCGACGTCGTCGGGAACCGGCGGGTCGCCCTGCTCGGCGCGGACGTCGCGACCGAGCTGTTCGCGGACCTCGACCCGATCGGCCGGAGCATCTCGATCGGCGGCAGCCGGTTCCGCGTCGTCGGCGTGCTCGAGGTCGTCGGGTCCAGCGCCTTCGGGCCCAGCCAGGACGAGGACGTCTACGTGCCGCTGACCACCGGCATGCGGCTGCTCTCCGTCTCGAACGTCGACACCATCTACGTCCGGTCCGACACGACCGAGGCCCTCGACGCCGACCGCGAGACCGTCGAGCGGGTCCTCGGCCAGCGGCTGGCCGAGGACCAGTTCACGGTGTTCACGCAGGACGAGATCGTCGGGGTCGTCGGGACCATCCTCCAGATCCTGACGTTCGTCCTCGGCGCGATCGCCGGCATCTCGCTGCTGGTCGGCGGCGTCGGCGTCTCGAACATCATGCTCGTCTCGGTCTCGGAGCGCACCCGCGAGATCGGGCTGCGCAAGGCGCTGGGTGCTCGGACCCGGGACATCACCGCGCAGTTCCTGCTCGAGGCCGTCGCGCTGACCGGCCTCGGCGGGGTGCTCGGCCTCGGCATCGGCGTCGGACTGGCGCAGGTCGTGACGCTCGTCAGCCCCATCCCGGCCGAGGTCACCACGTGGTCGGTCGCGCTGGCCCTCGGCGTCTCGACCGGCGTCGGCCTGCTGTTCGGTGTGCTGCCGGCCCGGCGCGCCGGCCGCCTCGACCCCGTCGAGGCCCTCCGGCATGACTGAGCCGGTCGCCCTGGTCCGCGACGACGCGGCGCTGGCCTACGACCTCGGCCCCGACCACCCGCTGGCGCCGGTCCGCGTCGAGCTGACCCACGCGCTGATCGACGCGCTCGGGCTCTCGGCCGGCCCCGGGGTCGTCCGGCCGACGCCGACCGCGTTCGACCCGGACGACCTCCGGCACGTCCACGACCCGGCGTACGTCGCGGTGGTCCGCGACCTCTCGGACCGGCTCCGCGGCGCGGACGACCCCGGGGCCGCGGCACGGGCCGCCGGCGCCGCCGCGCACGGCCTCGGCGCCGGCGACACACCGGCGTTCGCCGGCATGCATGAGGCGTCGCTGGCCGTCGTCGGGGCCAGCGTCACCGCGGCCCACGAGGTGCTCGCCGGCCGGGCCCGGCACGCCTTCAACCCGGGCGGGGGGCTGCACCACGCGATGTCGGCCCGGGCCGCCGGGTTCTGCGTCTACAACGACCCGGCCCTCGCGATCGACGCGCTGCTGCGGGCCGGCACCGAGCGCGTCGCGTACGTCGACGTCGACGTCCACCACGGCGACGGCGTCGAGGAGGCGTTCCGGGCGGACCCGCGCGTCCTGACGGTCTCGCTCCACGAGTCCGGCCGATTCCTCTTCCCGGGTACCGGAGAGCCGGACGACGTCGGCGACCCCGGAGCCGAGGGCAGCGTCGTGAACGTCCCGCTTGCGCCCCGGACCCCGGGCGAGGTCTG
>Ga0208547_1000486_pt1 | contig 22837 bp, 31 predicted proteins | sample DEB08_DNA_5_FD_185501 | JGI IMG/M metagenome (GOLD analysis project Ga0208547, IMG submission 185501) | Aqueous microbial communities from the Delaware River and Bay under freshwater to marine salinity gradient to study organic matter... | ecosystem: Environmental > Aquatic > Marine > Coastal ...
TTAGATTTTCATTAAGTTGTGCAAATGTAAAGTTCTTGCCACCGCGTATGTATTCATACAGTCCGTCCGTCCCCTCAATGCTCACGGTCCACTTGGTGTGTCCATACTGTTTTGCGAGTTCATGCACTTCCTCATCAACTATGGTTCCATTGGTAGTCCAGTCAAGCGTAACATTCTTGGCAATGCCCAAATCGATAAACTTTTGTAATATTTTTTTGTTTGCGGGTTCCATGTAGGGTTCACCACCCTTGATGCTGAGGTAACGCAGATTCATAAACGGAGTGGGATCCTCAAACAGACGTTCTATAATTTGTTCGCTCTTGTTGGTGTATCCAAATTCCGGATCGTTTATTCTGCGCTGTAGTATGTTGCCATCCTCGGCAAGTTTGAGTTCATCCTTTACCCATGCACTTGAATTGATGCCATCACACATTCTGCATTTCAAATTACAGATGTTGCTCATGTTGAATTCCAAAAACATGATGTCGTGGAAGTTTTTGGAGTAATCATTTTGGTTACCTTCCAGCATTGGATTTAGAATGTCACGAAAGAACAATCTCCTGCTGTGACCCACTGCGGCTTCTTTTAAAGCACACTGTTCGCACTCTGGCGGTAACACTCCACTTCGTATCGAATCCTTTGTGTATGACGCTGTAATGCTGTTTAAAACGTCATTTAAACTTGATTCTAGCACGTTACCGTAGCGTTTGGTATATACACCGTCCGGAACTATGTCTCCATTAAAACGGACCAATATGCTATGCCATGGAGCGTAACACTTCATCGTACAGTCCTCCAAATGCTGATTTCAAATCACTCTTCATCTTTCTCTTTACAAAGAAACTAGGATGCTTGCCCAAATTGTCCCAATCTATCATTTCTATTACATCACCGTCAATTATGATGTTGCTCAACACCCAATCACCGTGTGCGTAGGGCATTGTGGTTTGGTATTGCTTGTTTACATAGTCCATTATCTTGTAAACGAAATCCGTGGTGTGTGGAAAGGTGCTGGCAAGCCTTCCTTCTATGAAACGCATGTCCATCCATACATGATCCTCTTCCCAACCTATCTTCTTGGCATATCCAGGATTTACTTGATCCAACATCCAGCAGTGTTCGTCAAGCCATTCAAAGGGCCTGTTATACCATATCTTGCGAATGGTATCCTCGTCCTTTCTATAGACTGCTCTCTGCTTTTCTAGGTTTTCCTTAATTAATTCCATATGCTCTTGCCACTTCCGGTATGTAGTCCTTTATATCACACTTTCTAATGTAGTCAAAAGTTTTTACTACCTTGCGGAAATTTTCCTGATGCTGTTCATCCGCGGGTTTGTCAATCCATTCCTTAAAATGCTGTGCCTGCGCTTTTAATCCATCGGGCGCATTCTGCAGATTAAAGTAGGGTGGATTGTACAGCATGTTATCAAATATTTCAAAGTCATGTTTTCTTGCCCATTCAACCACGTTGTCATAATCCAGTATGTTCATGACTTGCAGTGTTGGCCCCAGGCTCTTATACTTTACGAACTCTGCCCACTTGAGCATGTTGGTTTCTATGGTTTGCCAATCACTGCCCCAGCGTATATAATCATTTACTTTACCTATGCCGTCAACTGAAAAGCACATGTTGACAGTTTCAAATCTTTTTAGTTCTTCGTATACATTAGGATTTATAATTGTGCCATTGGTGTTAAAGCGTATCTCAACTGAACTGTCCAATTTCTTAAGGAAACTGTGCAGCCCCTTAACCATCATGGGCTCACCGCCAGTTAGGTATACTTCTCTTAAATCCTTTAGTCCCGCAAGCCAATCACCACGCTCATCAGTATACCAGTCATAGTTAGGAAACTGTTCATTACCCCAGGGTGACTGCATGCCCAGTTTAAGCAGTTCCTTGTGATCCTGATTAACGCTGCTGGAAGTTGCTGGGTAGCACATGGTGCATTTTAGATTACAGTTGCTACCAAATCTTAGATCCAAATGGCTTATGCCAGGACCGTATTCTCTCGGCTTCTGCCTCTGGCTCTGCTGTCCGCTTTCTTCCTGTATCTTACACTTGGCACAGGCATCGGGCCACTCGTCTCTCTCAAAGGCTGCAATTGCACTCTTGTGCGTAATGCTTTCTCTCCACTCTTCTATGTTGTGTGTATGCACGGTTTCCCTGTTAGTGGGTTCAACGCTGACGCAACACAGTCTATATTCTCCCGAGGTTCTTATACAAACCTGATGATCCAAATACTTACACCTCACCGCAGGTTACCTCACAAATTTTAAATCTATTTTCACTGGGTTGCGAAAGCACACTGCCTTCAACAATTTCTCGTAGGCTATGTTCATTCACATTGGGCCACGTTATGCTGTTGCACTCCTTGCTGTAGGGACTGTCCGCATGCTTGGGATATCTATCACTCAGTAGATAGCAGCAGGGAAAAACTTCTCCCGTGTGGCTAATCTGTATCTTTTGTTTTCTCTTCCACTTGCAGTTTATGCAACCTTTTTCAAGTCCCACTTCAAGCACCTTTTCCAGTCTTTCAACATTATCAAGATGCTTCTTGTCATATTCAATGGTCCTTGCCTGTTCCTTCTTGGTAGCCTTGAACTTCTCCACTGCCTCTGATACTATGCTGTCCATGGCGGAGAACGTATATCCACCATTTATGTCAAACACTTCGAACCCCATGTCATATGCAAGAGTTTCACATTCTTCAACCTGATGTGCATTGTGCTTGAATACAAGCATTCTCCATCTTGCGAGTCCGCCCGCATCTATGAATGCCTTTGCATTCGCCATTACATTTTTCCATACAACATGTCTTCTATACAGATGATTGGTATCTTCCAATCCATCAATGCTGAATGTAATCATGCCCTCAGGAAAATGTCTAAGTTCCTGCGCCAGCATTCTATATAGGTTAGGCTTTCCAATTCCACCGTTGGTGTGTATCATTATGTTGCATCTAAGTTTCCTAGCATATTGTAGGGCAAAGACTAGATTGGGATTCATTATGGGATCACCATATGCTCCATTGAAGATAATTTCCTCAACACCTTGTGCATTATCAACTATGCTCTTCCAGGTATCCATATCCATGTGTCCTAGTGGCATGCTTGGATTGACTGTTACTCCATCAATGTTGCGAGAACAGTTTCCACACATGGCATTGCAGTGGCTGGTAAAATCAACCACTATTGTTTTTAGGTTTTGGATACTTAAATAAGGCATACAGTGTATTTAACGCCAATAATAAGAGCATATAATGGTTGTGGCAAATAAATATTCGCATGCTAGATGAACTCAAAAAATTCCATGATTCGCATCCAAACGAAATTGAACTGAAGTATCCGGATCACTATGATACCAAATGGGTGCTTGATGAATCCGAATGGCCCTGCTTTCATTTGAGTGCCTTGGATAATCAACCATGGAAAGAAATGCATAAGGAAGCAGAAGCACTATTGGATAAATTCCATTCACACCGAGAACACAGTTATGGTAATGGTTGGAAGAGCCTTACCCTGCACGGACTGAATGAGGATACTCAGAGCCTTGATGGGTATGGTGACAGAGAAGAAACACTCAAGAAGTTGGATTGGACATGGGTGGCGGATCACTGTCCAGTAACTAGAAAATTTTTGGTAGAAACTTGGCCCGCAGAATATTTGAATAGAGTAAGATTCATGCTGCTGGAACCAGGCGGCTACATACTGCCACACCAGGACAGGCCCGATGAGGAAAAGAGATTGAGCGTGTGTAACATCAGCCTCAACAATCCGGAGGGCTGTAGATTCGTGTTTAAGAATCACGGAGTAGTTCCGTTCAAGGATGAGGGCAGCGCATTCCTAATGGACATATCAAATCCACACTCAGTATGGAACCAGAGCGACACTCCTAGGATACACATGATTATACATTCGGAACTGGGTAGGAAGGTAAGAGATTTTTTCTACATAGTGAGAAAGAGTTTTTACACAAACAAGGAAAGAAAGATAAATGAAGGATTGGAATAGCCTATCCGCTGATAGGTACTATGATACCATCAGCAACTCTAATGAAGTGGGCATAGGCATTCTTGATATCTCCCGTGACATAGACAGCGACTTTGTTGCCAAGCGAACATTTGATATTACATATTTTTATGTCAATAGAATGCTCAAGATGAAACTGGCAACCTATGTTGGTTTTGAAAAGCGTGTGGAACGCTTGTTGGAAAAGGCAATTGACAAGAACAAGAAATACTGCATGATTGCATGCCAAGGGCTGTTCATGTTTAGGGGCCCCAGTTTACTAGTCCAAAGCCTAGAATACGCGGAAAGGAATCCAGACTTCTTCGTGGTGGGTCACATCATGGACAAGAAGAAACAGCATCACTATCTTACCAGCGGAGCATATCCAGGACTGCACAGGCAGTATCTGTTTGTAAATCTAAAGAAGTGGATTGAACTGGGCCGTCCACCATTTGATGAGATGGGCATGTTCTGGGAAAGAACTCCTGAATACCAAAACGTTGAATTCAGCAAGGACACAATACACAGCGATTATACTCCTGCATGGGTAAGGGGTGCGGAAGGAACAGCAAGGCATCATATCACGTCCGATGGTAGCAATTGGATACACCTAGCAGCCAAGAATGGAATAAGGATAGACAATCTGGATCACAACATGCGAGAATGCAAGGTATTCCTCTATCCCTACATGAACACAAAGGCACTAGAGACTGCTTGGCTGGACAAGAAGAATCCCATAGTTGATAGCATGGATTTTAATCAGAAGTTTTGGTTGCGCAAGTTAGGGGATCAAGAAGCAATAGAAAAGAACAGGGTGTATGCGTTCAACACAGAAACGCTGTCAGCGGAAGGTGCAAGGACTAACGGCAAGTTAATAGATTATCTATTCACTGCCGCGGCAGGATTCAAACCCTTGGCAATTCTAAACACTAATGGTTTCCACCCAGGAACGGAAGTTCATTACTATGACTGGTGCCAGGCTAGCCTTAACTACAAGAAACATCTGCTTGAAACTTGGGATGGCTGTGACTTGGATGCATGGCTAACGGAACACGATGAGAAATACAATTTTAGTTCCACGTTCAAGGGCAATTACTCAGAGTTCTGGCAACAGGAACTAAAGGAATTCGGAGGTAGTCTAGCATTCCAAAGGTTGTGGGATAGATACAGAAAACTGCCGCATCACTTCCACGTCATAGATATTGTTAATGATTACGATAGGCTGTTTGACATAATAGATTCAGTTCATGGCACCAAGGTAATATGGACCACCAACATATGGTGCAGTGAAATGCTGCAATGGAATGTTGAGCCGGAAGTGCTTGAGGAAAAATGGAAGGGATTCAAATCCAGGATCAAGGACGATTTGATACTGTATGGGTTGGACTACTGTTCCATAGACATGTATGAGAGCATACAAAATAATGTAACACACGTGAGATACAAATGAAAACAAAATTTATAAATGACTGGGCAATAGAAATAGAAGACTTTGACATGCGAACTGCTACCAAGGAAGACGCTCAGGAGATTGGCAAACTAACCATTAGCAACATGGTGGTTGTTCTGAGGAATCAAAACCTGGAGCCGGAAGACGAAGTTGCATTCTGTTCTAAGATAGGTGACTGCCAGTTCATCATAGATCCAACCAAGCCCAAGGAAGGACAGAGAACTGAACATCTAGCAGTGGGCAACCACATACTAAGGGTCACGGGCAAGAAAAATGACAAGGGCGAGGAAGGACTATTCGGACACACATCAGCCCTTGATTGGCATGCCAACCAGGCAAGCAATTATGCTAGAGAGCCGCTAATATGGTTGTATGGTGTTGAGGGAACAAAAGGCAGCAAGACAAGTTGGATCAACAACATTGAAAGTTACAAGGCACTACAGGATGATCTCAAGGAAGAAATAAAGGACATAGAGATAACTCTAGGATACAAATCCGGTAGTTACAGTCCTTCAAAATTTTTCATAGAGCATCACAGCGAGGACAAGCCTTTTCGATTGGTGCATACCAATGACGCAGGACACACGGGATTGTATTTTCCATTCCTACAGATATTCGGTATGAAGAATGTGAATCAAGAACGATTTGAGTCACTAATGACAAGATTAAAGGAAGTGGTGCTGCGCCCTGAATTCTGTTACGATCACTATTGGCAGGATGGTGATGTAGTAATAAGCGAGCAGTGGTTGAGCATACACAAGCGTTGGGCATTTGAAAATATGGAGAATAGAGTGCTACACAGAATAGCATTCAACTACAGCAAATTAGATGTATAAGATAACGCCATGGAATGAAACTTTAGATCTTACCGACTTCTATAACGAAGCGGACAGCAAAGGTTTGACTAACAACAACAATCAAAAGATATTAGTTGATAGTTTCCGCAACGAAAGAGAAAAGCAGATATGGATTTTATACTACGATGACAAGCCCGTGGGCAGCGTTGCCGCACACTCTTTTGATGACTTCAAACCGGGAGCATATAGAATACTCGCAAGAACCTGCGTGCTAAGTCACCACACACCTTTTCGCAGTGTTGGTACACTAGATGCATTTAAGAAACACCAACACGTCACCGCAAGATTTTTTCTACCCGCATGCGTGGAATGGTGCGGAATAGATTCAGACATGTATATTACAACTCATCCAGAGCCAACTGGTCAAATGAAATCAGTGCATAGGCTAATTACCAGTGTATGGGTAAAGACAGGTTTGATAGAACATAGCGGAGACTTTGAATACAGAGGTAGCCTGCAAAGCGTATGGCGTGTAAACGCACACAAGTTTATGGCAGAATTGGAACAGTATCCTGCATACTATAAGAGTTTAAAATGACACAGAATTATCATAGGTATCTAAACTTACCATTTACAATGGATAAACCTGAAAATTTTAAGCAATTAAACGAAAATGATTACATGATAATGGAGGATAATTCTATTATACCCGATCATATATTAAAATGGTTGGATTCATTAGGACTTTGGAGCATACACACAGAAGCATTCTATACTGCACCTAATGATAAAATTTTTATTCATTGTGATACTCCTGAAATTGATAATCATGTTAAGATAAACTTTACATGGGGTAGCGAACTAAGCACCACTAGATGGTGGAAGTTAAAGGAAGGAAGTGAGTATCAAACCAGTAATGTAAAAGACGGTGGGGGAATACTCCTCGCACAGGAAAAAGATTGTGATTTGTTATATGAGCAGGTAATCAATAAGCCAAGTTTGCTCAATGTTGGTATTTTACACAGCACCTATAATCCTACCAACGAAGGTAGATGGACTCTTAGTCTAGTAATAGCCGAAAAGGAAAAACAAGAACTATTGCGTTGGAACGATGCTTTAGTTTTTTTAAAAAAATATATAGATTAGTTGTTAAGTTTTACCCAACTAGTATTGATATAAGCCACAATTGCTTGAACACCAGAAGCATGTCCACTCCAGTTTGTTGTTCCATCATCAATGGCAATCATACCGTTTACCGGTGTAGTTGGAGCAGCAGCCAAAGGTGCTAATTTCATAAATCCATTTACATCTAGCGTTGCTACTGGATCTGCCTTAATACCCAACCCAACGCCATTGTAAATCATGGTTTCAAAATTAGGTGAACTACCAGTAGCGGTGTTAACAGAAAATTCTATTACGCCGGGATACTCATCAGGTCCTACCGTTGCATTAGGATCCACACCAAAACTAATCTGTGATGTTAAAACATTTGTGCCGCCACCGAATGTTGGATCATATACCTGTCCATTTACAAAACCTACATAGTCTCCTGCAATAGGAGCAATTTCGCTTCCACTTCCTTCAAAGCCACCAAAGAATCCTCTAAGTGTCATTCCTGAAGGATCTGCAAAGTTATCCTGTCCGCCAATGCTGAATATCTTGACTGCTGAAGTTCCATCGGCATTATAAACATTCAAAGTAGTGTTGGGTGATTCTGTGGCATTACTAATATCAAATTCTAAAGCGGTTGAAGTAATGCTTGCTCCATCTATGTTTATTACACCGTTGTTTAATCTAACTGTTGCATCAACTGCATTTACTAACTGTGTAGAATCATCTGCAAAAACTGAACCTTGTATGTCTCTAATAAATGCTGTATCTTCACTTACTGAATCTTGGATTAAATTACCACCCACGGTTGAACCTGCTGGTAGATTGATTGCGGCGCCTGTTGCTGTAACTTGTGCAGCACCAAGATACAATGAAGTTCCACTTAGATATAGATCCTTAAATTTAAGTGAACTACTACCAATGTCGTATGCTTCAGTAGTATCCGGAATAATATTTCCTTTGACTGTACCATCTAAATTAATTTTATTATCGACACCGTCTACTAGTAGTGTGGAGTCATCACCGTGTATTGAACCGTTAAAATCTGCTGTTAGTTTACCAGTTACCGAAAGGTTGCCATCTACGGTAGTTGTTGCTAATGAACTATTGCCAGTTACTGTAAGGGTTGTTAAATTCTGTGTAGGACTTATTGTAGCACTAATGGTGTTTGCTGCATCATCGTGCGTGAATGTAATTCCTGTGTGCGGTCCTGCGTCAAGCACACTGCCTATATAGTCTAGTGCATTTTCATCTGTGTAGCCTGTAACAGGCGTAATATCTCTTAATAAACTTGTTCCATCACCTATGTACAGTTGTTCACTGTCTGTGATGTATACAAGTTCACCTTGCTGTGGCGGAGTCGCTAATAATTGGCGCTCTGCTTCAGTTCCTCTTCTAATCTGTAATGGCATATTCTTTTAAACTCCTGGCAACATTTCGTTCTTATGCTAGTGTATTTATGCCAAGAACAAAGATAGTATGAAATTATAATCTTAGTGTATTTCTACATCTGCCGCAATAATATAGCGATATTTATCGCTCTGCGGTGCTGCTGGGCGATGCCAGTACTTGCTAGGATATATTAACCAATGAAAATCTGCTGGTTTTACGTGGAACTTACCGTCGTTTTCGGGTCCGTTAGGAGCGAATTCAGTGCCGCATAAATCGCGGTTTTCGACATCATCGGGTATGTGCAGATAGAATATACCGCTCATATTTAGGGGTTCTGGTTTGTGCTGATGATGGTGCCAGAGGCGTTCTCTATCTTCTGCACCTTCCTTATTAGTCATAAAACTCCAAGCCTGCATATTACCTATCTTAACTTCCTTGCCAAAATACTGGAATACACTGAACAGGAAACTCATCCTAAACTTCATCCAAACCGGATGCTGTCGCTGGAATATGTTTTCCTTGGTTTGATACTTGGGTGAATTCTCCCAGTAGTTGCCAGAGTCTATGATTGATTTTACTTCGCTGATAGCAAAATCAACGTCCTGCTGTGTGATTACTGAACTGTAATCAAACTTCTTAAAGATATCATTGCTGTCAATGATGTCCATTAAAACTCCTGTTGCCAAACTGCGGCACTGTATCCCTTGCCGTTAGTATCGCCACCATTGTTATCAACTTCAACACCATCATATAGAACTCCACTAATAATGTCTTCTCCATTAACAGTTTCATTTATATGTATCTTAAGTTTTTTGGGATCAAAGTCTCCTGTAGTTTTTACTATACCATCAAAGAAGTTACCCTTTTCAGAGGATAGCATTTGCACAATGTATGTTCCCTTTTCAGGATAAACATCATCTTGTGATTCCACAACTTCGTATTCCCAATCAGTTTCCTCACCAATTCTTTCGTTTAGTTCGGAAGGCGACTCGTTGTCGATTACATCCTTAATGTGTGGGGAATTGTATTCCTCATCCGCAACTTCAGTCACATACATGTGTGCTGAATCATATGACACTGCGTGAACGTGTTCAAATTCTGTGGGCATTTCAAACCAAGGTCGGCAAGCACCTATGCCTTCTTCGTCATCGCTTAGAAAGTTTGCTTCAGGCGGAACGCTTTCAATGTTTTCAAAATCAAACTCGCCATCTTCTGCGTTTAGCATATAGTTTACGAGATCATTATCACCGTGTTCGTCCACTTGTTCTTTCCAGAAGTCGTGTGCTTCTTTTGAAATTTTTGCATATGCGTGTTCAGCACCGTAGCCGTTGATTTGAATGTTGTAGTATCTAAAACCCTTGATATTATCTACCAGTTCCTGTTTCTGTTCCTGTGTTGCCATTTCTACCTACTTTGTGTTAGTGGAGCGGGTGAAGGGAATCGAACCCTCATATTGAGCTTGGAAGGCTCACGTTCTACCATTGAACTACACCCGCTTTGTATCATCTTTAAGTTTAATTATTCTTGTTGCTGTTTGAGGGAAAATTTGTGCCCTAATATGTTCCTCATCAAATCCGCTCATTGTTTTCTTTTTACCACGTATTGTTACAGAGTATGAATAGGGAGGACCTTCCCAGCCTTTTAGGTTAAAATTTTCATAGCCCGTGACTGGCTTAGGCATGTTCCCCACCTGGATCATTTTCATCATAGAAGTGCTTTCTCGGATTACCCTTTTTGTCATAATAGATGGTGTAACCCCTGCTCCTACCGTATGAATGATAGGTGCCAAATTTCCAAGGTGCTTTTTCTGCCGTTCTAAATGTTGCAACCGTAATAACGATTGCCCCAACGAATAGAACGTGTCCTAAAGCACTCCATGCAAACGCCGTTATGCTGTTTGCAATCATGATTGCAAAAACACTGGACCACATAAAGGCAAGCACCTGCATGACCATGTGCCTTACCTGTAGGTCTGGAATGTTCTTGAGTGGGTTGAAACGGTGATCCATGATACCGTTCCAACTATTGACTACGAACTGCCTCACAGGATGCCCTCGTCAGTTAATACCTTGACAGTGTCCTCAGTTAGAGGAATTTCCGTCTTGAAGTTTAGATCAAGATTCTCATCATTGATCTTCTGCTTCTGCTTGCGCAGGTCCTTGATCTGCGCCTTTGCCTGGGCAATCTGCTCTGCACCAACGATAGAAGTTGATACGGTATCTCTAGCACCGTAATACTCCTTGTCGTCACGTGCCTTAATCTTATCAAGGCGACCCTTGATAACTTCCATATCAGTCACGGGCCTTTGGCTCGCGATTGATGATAATTGCTGTAGGCGCTTTTCAATGAAAGCAGCCTTGGCGAGATTGGTGGAGATTCCACAACTCGCATTTGCCGTAGCCACTAGAGCACGGATATTATAGAATGCCTGCAGGAGTTTCATCCTACGTGCATCGTTTGCGAACAATTCGTTGTTCGCTGACTGGATCTCCTTAATGGGATCCTGGAATTCGTTGATCTCCACCGACATCACGGTTTCGATTGAGTTGATAGCATCCTGGATGCTAGTTTGGACGTTATTCGCCTTGCGTAGATTGATTTGCATATTCTTCGGCCTCCTCTTGTTGTTTTGCCTCTTCTGCTATTTGTTCTGCTGATTTAATCTTGCCTTCAAAATGATCTTTGGTATATAAACCTTCTTCTATCTCTCTCAGTGCCGTTACCGCAGATTTTTCATCCTTGTGTTTTTTTGGCGATAGTGGTTGACTACCCTTTGATATTTCTCTGCCTCTTTTTGCTGCCATTTCTATAAGTTCGTATGGATTATTGTTTGCTTTTCTTATTGCCTCTTCTACAAATACTCTAGCCATTATATACCTTTCTAAAAGTTAACGGTTCAGTAAAAGGTCAAGTAATGGACTGAACAAAATTCAACAGTCTGTTACGACCTTACAATCTACACACAAACAAAGTGCATAAACTGTTTACTTCCGGCGAACAATAAAACAAGCCCTACTGCACCGGATCACACAGTCAAGGATTTCAAGTCCTATATGTGTTTGGAGACATCAGTTACCTAATGTCGGGTCCACTCTCGTCTACCCTTTACGTCCCCGGTTGTTTTTGGAATACAAGTATTCCTAAACAACAAATACTAATATAACAGTCTTTATTGTGTTTGTCAACTATTGATTTGCCGTTTTGGACATTAATTTTACGTCCCATGCAAGTATAGTTCTATTGCCTTCACCCTTCCAAGGATACACAGTATGGCTCACATAACTTGGAAAAATAACCATTTTCATAGGTGTCGGTTTAAATTTCCATTGATCGGTAAAATTAAAGTGTGCTGGATTTCTAATTACAGGAAAACGAAATTCTAAGCATCCATCTGATACTTTAGCATCTTCCGCTAGTTCTGGAAAATCTATGTAGATGTTTCCGCTTATGTGTGCTTCGTGATTGTGCAGAGCCTGATAATCTCCGCTGTTCTGTTTGATGGTCCATGCACTTACTAGATGAGGATCATATCCATTTAAATCGGCAACTCCAGTTACCTTAACTATGTTTTCAATATACTCTTTGCACTTAGTTTCTATAAAATTCTTTAATACAGTTGTATCCAAATTAAACTGGTTAGGAACGAGATGTATCTGTTGTCCGCCTCTAACACTGATATTTGGATTGCCTTCATCATTGTGTTCCTGTTTTGTATGCGCTTCGTCAACCATGCTCTTGAGCTGTGTAAAGATACCAGCATCAACATCCTCGACTGCCATTACAAGTGGATTAAAATATGCAAACTTCATCATGAAAATATTTATGGGCGATGCTGTTACGCACCGCCCATCGTGGATTTACTTCTTGTCTACTTCTTCGTATTCAGCATCAACTATGTCCTCTTCCTTTTTGGATTCAGTTGTTGCTTCTTCCGTAGACTGCTGTGCTTCAGCCTGTTGTGCTTTATAGACTGCTTCACCAAGTTTCTGTGCCGCAGTTGCCAATGCTTCAATCTTTGATTTGATTGCGTCAGCATCGTCACCCTTGGCTGCTTCAGCCAGTTCAGTCTTGGCAGTTTCAATGGCATCCTTGTCAGCCTGCTCAACTTTGTCGCCGTGTTCTTTTAGGCTCTTTTCAGTTGAGTTGACTAGGCTGTCTGCTTGGTTTTTGGCATCAACAAGTTCACGCTTCTTCTTGTCCGCTTCCTTGTTTGCTTCAGCATCCTTAACCATTTGCTCAATTTCAGCCTCGCTTAGTCCACCGTCTGACTTGATTGATATCTTCTGTTCCTTGCCAGTGCCCTTGTCCTTAGCACTCACGTTCACGATACCATTTGCATCAATGTCAAAGGTTACCTCAATTTGAGGCATGCCCTTTGGAGCAGGTGCAATACCTTCAAGATTGAAGATACCCAACTGCTTGTTGTCAGCAGCCATTTCTCTTTCACCCTGTAGCACCTTAATTGTCACAGCACTCTGATTGTCTTCTGCTGTTGAGAACACTTGGCTTTTCTTTGTGGGAATAGTTGTATTCTTTTCAATTAGTTTTGTGCTTACACCGCCCAGTGTTTCAATACCTAGTGACAGTGGAGTTACATCTAACAGTAACACATCCTTGACATCACCACTAAGCACACCTGCTTGGATAGCAGCACCCATTGCTACAACCTCATCTGGGTTTACACCTCTATTAGGTTCCTTACCAAAGAAGTCTTTAACAGTTTCAACAACCTTAGGCATACGAGTCTGTCCACCAACTAGAATAACATCCGTGATATCATTCTTGCTGATGCCCGCATCCTTGATTGCCTGTTCGCATGGTTTAATTGAACGAGTAATTAAGTCGTCAACTAGGCTTTCAAACTTAGCACGAGTAATTTTTAAATTCAAGTGCTTGGGTCCTGAAGCATCTGCTGTAATAAATGGTAGGCTGATGTCTGTCTGTGCAGTGCTTGACAGTTCAATCTTTGCTTTTTCAGCGGCTTCTCTCACACGCTGTAGTGCTAGATTGTCCTTGCTTACATCAACGCCTGATTCCTTCTTGAATTCGTCGATGATGTATTGTGTAAGTGCAGCATCAAAGTCCTCACCACCCAGTGCTGTATCACCGTTTGTGCTTTTAACTTCAAATACTCCGTCACCTAGTTCAAGGATGGATACGTCAAACGTTCCGCCACCTAAGTCATACACGACAATAGTGCCTGACTGTTTCTTGTCAAGTCCATATGCCAGTGCTGCCGCTGTAGGCTCGTTTACGATACGTAGAACTTCAAGTCCCGCAATCTTGCCTGCGTCTTTAGTAGCCTGTCTCTGTGCATCGTTGAAGTATGCTGGAACTGTGATTACTGCCTTGTCAACAGTTTCACCCGTATACTTTTCAGCAGTTTCCTTCATCTTCTGTAGCACGAATGCTGAGATCTGCGAAGGTGAGTATTCCTTGCCTTCTGCTTCTACCCAAGCATCACCTGCCTGTGATTTTACAATTTTGTATGGAAGTGTCTTTGCATCCTGCTTGACTTCCTTGGAATCATACTTTCTTCCAATCAGTCTCTTGGCTGCGTAGATAGTGTTTGTTGCGTTTGTAACCTGCTGTCTCTTTGCAGGCACACCAATTAGTTTTTCATCGCCAGCGAACGCCACAACACTTGGTGTTGTTCTTGCGCCTTCTGCATTTTCGATTACTTGCGGATCCTTTCCGCTTAGAATAGACACACACGAGTTAGTTGTGCCCAAGTCGATACCGATAACTTTGCTCATAGTCTTTCCTCCTTTTTAAGCGAGTTATTATTTTGGACCTTTTCAGCGTCCAGAATTATTTATCATTGTAATATATGTAAGCATTAATTTTGGTATTACAATGGATAAAATTGTCCAATTTGGTGGAGGTAGAGGGATTCGAACCCACGACCCCTTGAATGCAAATCAAGTGCTCTCCCAACTGAGCTATACCCCCAACTGTGGTGCCGGCACCAAGAATCGAACTCGGGACCTGATGATTACAAATCAACTGCTCTACCTGCTGAGCTATACCGGCATTAACTGCTAGTATTATTTACCCTGGCCTCTATACTTTTTAAAATTTCTTTTGGTTGATTTGTTCATTGAAGCAGTCTTTGGACGCTTGCCTCCTTGGCTAGTATGCTTCTTGATTGCTTCGTGTGTTGTTACACCTAAACCCGTTTTTGCCATTTATCTAAATCCTCTTTAGTATTAATTTCAATTCCGTTGAATTCTACTTCAACTACACCCATTTTAACATCATTCTGTATCCAGCGCAATTGCTCAAGACGCTCAATTTCTTCTTCTGGATACACCTTTAATGACGAATAACTATTCAGGAGATAATTCTTATATCCGTATACTCCTAAATGATGATCTCCGTAACCCGTTATTCCCCTGCCAAACCATTTGGCTGTTCTTCCATTATGAATTATTTTAACTGAATTAGGATCACTGCGCTGTTCATCGGACATCTTGGTATACGGAGTTACAACATCGTATTCATTTAAAAGTTCATTTACCTTTAGAATAATATCTGATGTTATGTCCGGCATGTCACCTTGGACATTTATAAAATATTCATAGTTAACATAATCAGCCGCCAATGCACATCTTGCAGTTCCATTTTCAGCATCGCCCACTAGGATCGTATCTTTTCCTATAAGGTCCTTTATCTGTTCATCCGGAGTAACAACATATGTGGAAAGCCCGCTCTGCTTGCATTTTTCATAAACTCTCTGTATTAATGGAACGCCATCTAATTCCGCAAGCATCTTGTTGGGAAAGCGTGTGCTGTCCAATCTTGCTGGTATGAGTATTGCCGTATTCATGCTTCCTTACCGGCTCTCACAAATGCTTCAACATCTTCTAATTTTCTAAGCACACCATTATTGGTTACTACAAAAACATCACCTGGTTTAAACATACCTTTCTTCATAACTTCCATAGGTGCGTCTCCTTGTATATCCAAACTACCATCTGGGAGTTGCTCTATGTTGTAATCCATCCATAACATCTTGGGTCCTCTTAATTATGGTGCTCCGGGAGAGATTCGAACTCTCACGCCTTGCGGCACTGGTTCCTAAGACCAGCGTGTCTACCGTTCCACCACCAGAGCGTAACAGTAATTAGCGGATTTTGCATCCGCTAATTACAAAGGTGATTAACTGCCACCAACCTGTTGCTGTGCCCTATACATCAAAGTTTTATCTCCCTTGGTAAGCACCTTAAGTAACTCAATCTTTTCTTCTTTGTAAACTTTGTAGAATCCGGGATCGTGTTTTTCAATGCTGGCAGTGTTATGAATCAAGTCAGCCAACTTGATAGTCTGTGCTTCCGCAGGTGCAGCCGCGCTGTGTGCCCTATCAAGAGCCTTCCTTGTTCTTCTATTACCATCCTCTGGCTGACTAATGTCAGTTAGCCATCCAACAAGTTCTGCAACCTCATCTCCAAACTTATCAGCAATTTGATCGATGGTAACATGAGTGTCCTCAACAACATCGTGAAGTAATGCAGCCGCAATCATCTCATCTGTGTGCGGAACAGTCTTTACAATTTCAGCCACGGCGATTGGGTGATTGATATACGGATCTCCCGTATACTTTCTTTTTTGATCACCGTGTGCCGCTGTGGCAAATTTTAAAACATCATCTAACATAACTTCACCTTAATTTGGCATAGGAGCAAGGACTTGAACCTCAACCAACGGTTTTGGAGACCGCTATGCTACCAATTACACCACTCCTACAAACTATTATTGAATTATATTACGTTTTGGATTTTTTGTCAACCAATTTATTCTTGGCCGTTATACTGTGTCATTAGGATATTCTTTCCAATTTCAAATAGCCCAACACCAACAGCAACGTCACCGACGTAACAGTGTATCTGTGCTTCGCCGTCCTTGTCCAAACTGGTTGCTGTGAATTCCTGTATTTCACCCGCTTCAATCTGTTCCTTCATGTGATTGAGTATATCAAGAAGTGCAATCTTGCGCTTTTCTTGGAAGTCAATTACATCCGTGTCCTCTGACTTTTTGGGAGCATCGTTAATGCTTACGATCTTCATTTTGCCTTCCTTTCTCTTGTCTGACATATTTACATTATACTATCTGCTAGTTTAAAGTCAACCATTTGTTTTGCAGTAAAGTATTGGTCGCTTGGTGAATTGAATTTCTTTCTTACTTCTGCCAGTGTCATTCCACTTGCATCTCTAATTATTGATAGTGCTCTCGTTTCGCAATTGACATTCTCGGTCATCGCCGCCTTCATATCATGCATTTTGGTTTCTGCCTGTTCCGAACTGTGCTGGTGATTCATAATGCCCGTGTTCTTGCCCAGCATTCTCTGCCCCTGCTGTCCGGAAACAAATATGAGGAATGCTGCACTCATTATCGCACCAACACCAACAGTGGCAATGTTGTGATAACTGTTCTTCATAACATCAATCAGGGCGAATGCCTCATAGAGGTCCCCACCATATGAATTGATGTAGAGCGTTAGTTTGCGCTTAGGCTTCTTCTGAAGATTGGCGCTCACTATCCATTTAATTGCTTCGGACACGTTTTCGTTTGTGATGTCTCCGTGTAGATAATGGATGTCATTATCCAAGAGACTCTTTTCAATCGTATCTGTCGCAGTCCAGTTGTCGTATTTTGTAGGCATAGTTATAATATACTACTATTTATAGGTTGTGTCAAGTTATATGATGGCACTGGGCTCACCAATATAATCCGCATATTTCAAGGCAAAAACAGTGGCATCCTGTTCATTATGGAACCAAAATCTATTACCTCTATGATAGAACTTGCCCTGGCAATTTTGGAGTGCCCAGACCAGCATCTTTTCGTTTGAATAGTATTCATTGTATGTTTTGACCGTGTGCCAGTCTGCTATGACCTGTTCTATTTTGTTCATATTGTATTTACATTTTAACACAGCACATATCTCTTGTCAAGGCTAAATACTAGCATAGTAATCCAAAAGATACTATAGGAGCGAACAATATGGACTTTTTATCTTTTGTGGGAGACGTCGGTTTCCCTATCGCAGGCGCAATCGCGGCTGGCATATTTGTATTCACCACTCTAAAATTTATATTGGCTTCTGTAACAGGAAGTGTTAACGGACTAAAGAACATCATAGGTGCTTTGGATAACAGGGTACAGACGATGAACAACGATCTAGTAAAAATAGATGCGTTGATGAGCCACGTGATTGGAGTAAAACCAAACGTGGAAAGATTGGCGGCTAACGAGGGAAAGGAGGATGCACGTCGTGATTAAGACAGGACATAAAACAACAGATGCTTGGTTAGCAAAACAGGCAATTTGGCATGACAAAGATATGTTAAAGGCAGTTTTGGTTGGAGTAGCATTAGGAGTAGTTTTAGGTTTCTTTTGGGGATATGGTGTTGGAACACCTGACCTAAGCGGATTGATACACACGGGTATTAAAGGATGACATCTGAACTAGCAAATGCAATCAGCCAATACGGCTTTCCAATCATTGCAGCAATGGGCCTTGGTTACTTTGTCTATTATGTATGGAAATGGGTTACGGAAGAAATTAAACCCGTGCTTGGAGCAGCCAACACAACACTAATCAAATTAGTTGATCGTATCCGCATGCTTGACAATGACATGATACGATTGAATACAAAACTAGCGATGGTATTAGAATACTATCAGCAGAAGGGTATGCAGCCTGACAAGGATCTAGAGGAAATTATCAAGCGATACCAAACACAATCGGAATCATTCGATTCCACAGGATCTAAAACAGAACCTAAAAAATAACCCGTCGGAGAAAGGAGCGATTCAATGAGGGACAATCTTATAGCATTAGGACTACTCGTCGCGGCACTGGGTGCTTGGACCGTGGTTGCTAATGCAAACGAAAATATAAACAACAAAATGATCAAGGACTGTGTTCAGCATTACAGAACGGGAGTCAGTGTCAATGATGTTGATTGGACCAAGGCCAGTGCCTGTTATTCTCAGTGGAAGGTTGGAGAAATGAAAAAGGAGTATGCAGAAATGCGTGACTTCCTAAAGCACAATCCACGCTATAGATATCCAGGCCAGAGCAATAACAAGTGTTGGGGCAAGCCTAGGGAGAATCCATTTGAAAGTGCATACATAAGACACACCACAAACGGCTTTGAAGCAGGTGTAAGTTACAAGGACAAGATGCCAGCAGGCTGTTTTGAAACTGCACCGTGGGACAATCGAGATGCTGACAAATAAATGGTTATGGTTAGCAGTAGCGGTAACACTGATTGTTCTTAATTACTATGTGTGGATCGAACGTGTAGAGTGGTTGCGTAATATACAATAAATAAGAGTGATGGAACTAGTCACACTCGCAACATTTGCATTCTTACTTACTGTCAAACACACTGTATGTGATTTGGCACTGCAACGCCTATTCCCTGCGGACAAGAAATTCTACTTTGATCCGCCTGCACACATTCACTACTTTCATCACGGACTAGGCAGTTTCCTAGTGGGGTTAATGTTCGGAGTTCCTTTTGCGGTAACTATTGGAGTGATTGATTATTTTGCACATTGGCAGATTGATTATGTCAAAACTGTTATTAGAGACAAATACAATATGATAAGCAGTGAAGATAGATACTGGGTGTTGCAAACTGCGGATCAAGCACTACACTTTGCCACTTACTACTGTTTCGTATTACTTGCTATTTCGTTGTAGCGATAAACACACCTGACCAGTCCTCAGGTAGGTCCTGCGTCTTCTGGAATTCACAGCGTTCAATCCACATATCGTAATATGCATCTAGTTGTCCGCCAAATGCACCTTTAAGTTCAACGCATTGGTGTATGGCATCATCAAACTTCTGATTGCGATACAGTTCGTGCATCGTGTCGTGCTGTGCCTTTTGTTCTTTATCACAGTGATGTTCTATAACGGTATAGATTGGTATTCCCACAGTCTTGCCTTTGACTGCTAGGTCATCTATTTTAAGGAAGAAGAAATCGTCCTTACACTGTTCTACAGTTGCTCCACCAACTAGCAGTAGGCAACCATACTCCTTACACTTTGATTCTATCCTTGCGGCAGTGCTGACGGCATCGCCAAGCACGTCATAGGAGTGTCTTTTTGACGACCCCATTTCTCCAAGGTAACCAAGTCCGGTGTTAATACCCGCTCCCATACCGATGGGCGGTCTTCCTTCGCTCGTAATTTTTTCATTGAACTTCTCCACTGCTCGTAACATATTCAATCCAGTGCGGACTGCACTCTTAGGATGATTAGGATCGTCCAGTGGCGCACCATGAACGTGCATGCTGGCATCTCCTATATACTTAATTATCATTCCATCTGCATCTAAAACAGGTTGAGTAATAGCGTCCATGTATGAGTTCATAAGTCTTGTCAATCCTTTTACGTCATCTCCAAATGATTCACCCAAAGGAGTAAAGCCTCTTAGATCACTAAAACAAATTGAAATTTCTTTCTTCATACCATCCTTGATTAGGCTTGGATTCTCCTGTAGCATACGCACCACAGTCGGAGAAGCATAACCAGCAAACTGTTTCTTGATTGCTTGTTTTTGGAAGTATTCCGAAACGAATCTATTGAATATACTGTGGAAGCCTACTATGCCTGAAACAAGCACGGGCCAACTCCAATCCCACAGCAATAAATGCCCTTTAAACGCAATATAAGCGCCATACACAGGCGATATAGTAACAACTAGTATCAATGCTCCAGCGAACCAATACGGAGCCCTTGTAGACGCTAAAATTAACAGTAAGCCCAAAATGACTGCTGCTGCCCATTCTGCGAATGTAGCATAATCATAACGTGTAATTGTGTCGCCATTAATAATATTTTGGAGAGCAGTTGCTGGTAGCAAGTGTGCATACACCTCTCCGTTTGGAGTGGCAATAACGTTGCCTAATCCTTCTGCCGTGATTCCTATGATTACGGTCTTGCCTGCCAAAGAACTGTAGTCGTCCTCTGCTAGGCTTATGCTTTCAAACTGTTTGTTCCAACGCAACCATATCTGTCCGTTTGGATCCGTTTGTATTGTGGCATATGCGGGAACACGCATTTTAGTAATGCCACCCTGTTCTGTTTTAACCTGATAACTTGGATCACCTGTTGCCACACGAATTGTTTCAATTGCCATTGACGGATACACTTCATCACCAACACGCATTAAGAGCGGTAGTCTTCTTACAACACCATCTATCTCAGGAGCAGTGTTAAGCACACCAACACCATCCACATTGTCACCAATAAGAGGAATAGGCCCTAGCATACCCGGCCATTCAAACAGCCAAGGCATAGGATCGCCTATTTTAGCAACACCACGTGGTACTGCGTTCTTGTTTGTCTGTGTAGTTCCTACCTGTGCAACAACAACACCATTGCCTGCCAGTGCTTGTGCTAGTTCCATATCTCCGCCTAGTCTGTCCTCTTCTGCAAAAAGAATGGGAAGAACAATTATGCCTGCACCTGCTTCTCTAAGTTTCCATATAGTATCTGCTAGAACATCTCTCTTCCAAGGCCACTGTCCATATTTTTCTATTGCACGTTCATCTATTTCTAGGAATGCAACGTCCTGCGAAAGTGTAGGTGTGTCATACTGCTGTATGACGTCAAATGATTTGAATCTTAGCAGTTGCTTTACGTAGGGATCCTGCCAACCGTAAAGTGAAAGAACTGCCAGTGTGATGAGCGCAGTTGCCCAGTGTGTAATCCATTTGCTCATAATTACTTAATCTTCTTGTTGATCCAACGAACTGCTGCATAGACAGCAAGTGCAAGTATTATATAGATAATACCATCTTCCCAAGAAATATTGTTAAGCAAATCTGCTGTAATAAAACTTAAATCCATACTAGTATTTATGTGTATTTTATTGTTGTAGCAGTGTGGTTGTTCCACAGCCGTTTGCGTTTAGGCAGGTTTGATCCAGCGAATAGGTTTGTCCCGTGCTGCTGTCCTGCGTAAGATCAAGTCCTGCTGCATAGCCATCCATTGATATGGAAGCATTGTGATTGCCCGTGCCATCCTGTGTTACATCAACGGTCTGGTTGCTGCCCACTTCGATTTCAACGTAGTGTGATCCTGATCCTTGTTGCAACAAATCTATATCATTGCTGTTGCCCTGAACGCTTATGAATGATTTCTTGTCACCGTCATCTTTTTGTTCGGTTAGGATGTTATTGTAGTTGCCATCAACGTCCAAGCCAAGATAGTGTCCATTGGTGCCCACACCATTGTTGTGCCGTTGCGTGAGGCTTAGAACGTTATGATCACCATTAACATTAAATTCTATTCTGTTGTCATCCGAGCCTGCGGCACCACCCTGATCCACCGTGGTTGAATTATAGTCACCTACAATGTCAAACAGTATTGCGTTGTTATCACCCGTCTGCGTCATTGTGGTAGTGTTGTTATTTCCCGTGATGTCACTCTTTACAATAGCGTTGGTTGTGCTAGTGCCACCCGCTATCAAGTTGTCATTACCATCCTGCGTGACATTGAGCGTGTTGTTGCTACCAACCTGATTGATGTAGATGCCATTGCCACTGTGTGTTACACCTCTGGCATCATTTACCTTTAGGGTCTGTGCTGATGATATTGAAGGAGTAGGTTCTGTTGTGGAGTATGTTGAAGCAGGCACCAGGGCAACAGATCCTGATTGATCCCAATATAACTTAACTGCGGCGCCTCCACCGTTTTCATACCACCACATATCAATATAATAGGTTTCACCACCCGTGAGTGTTTGGTCTGAAGAAATGTAATTCCAAGTACCAGCACCCTGTTCTTGCCAGTCGTTGATTACCACGGTGTCATCCAACTTCATATACACACCATCATCAGCATACAGATAGAATTGTATGTCCTGACTACCTGAGCCTGGCACGGTGATGTATCCATACATATGGACAATAACCCTTTCGTTTCTACCAGAGTCTAATACAACACCACTTCCCCAATTGTAATCTATACTTGATATTGTACCTGAACTTAATTTTGTGGGATATGTTAAACTACCACCATTACCTGGAAAACTTGGTGTAGCACCCGTTCCCTGAT
>Ga0208547_1000488_pt1 | contig 22762 bp, 19 predicted proteins | sample DEB08_DNA_5_FD_185501 | JGI IMG/M metagenome (GOLD analysis project Ga0208547, IMG submission 185501) | Aqueous microbial communities from the Delaware River and Bay under freshwater to marine salinity gradient to study organic matter... | ecosystem: Environmental > Aquatic > Marine > Coastal ...
CGGCGCGACGCCACCGACGGTCAACGGGACGCTGCTGCTCGCGACATCGCCGACGCAGCCCTGCAGCGCCGGCGCGTCGACCCGGGTCGGCCCGCTCGGCTCCTCGGACACCGTGCTGAGCATCAGCTCGGTGGTCGCGAAGCTGACGTTGGCCGTCCCGTCCAGGTTGCGGAAGTCGGCCAGCGCGACCTGGTAGTCCGTCGTCCCGACGGTCAGGATGATGTCGTCCTCCGCGTAGTCGGCCTCGATGGCGCGCACGACGTCGACGGCACCGTCGGTCAGGCGGCTCGCGACCTGGGCGGGGGTGAGGATCGTCCCCGAGGCCGCGAACTCGGCGCCGAGGATCCGGGCCGCCATCCCGGCGACGTGCGGCGCCGCCATCGACGTCCCGCCGATCGCGATCGCGTCGAACGACGTGCCGTCGACGGTGGCCGTCGTGCACCCGGCGTTCGAGCCGCCGGACCCCAGCGCGTTCGGGTCGACGCAGGCCGAGGTGATCGTTGACCCCGGCGCGTACAGGTCCAGCACCGGTCCGAAGTTCGAGAACGAGGACTCGATGTTCATCCCGAAGTCCGGCGAGGACGACGGGAGGATCGCGTCGCCGCTCGTGTCCCCGAAGTTGCCGCCGGACTCCGAGCGGCCGAGCGAGCCGACGGTGATCGCGTCCTCGACATGCGCCGGCGTGAACCAGAGCGCGGGCCACGAGTCGTTCCCCGCGGCGACGACGACCGTGACGCCGGCGTCGATCAGCTGCTGGACCCGCGTGTCGTACGCGCTGGTCGCCGGCAGGGCGTAGAAGTACCGGGTCCCGGCGTCGTCGTAGTAGTAGTAGTTCACGGAGAGCCCGCCGAGGCTCATGTTCACGACCGCGGGCCGCTCGAGCCCGCCCTCGGGGATGCGGTCGAGGATCCACTGCAGCCCGAGCGCGATGTTCGTCGAGCTGGTGCTCCGGTCGCAGTCCGGGAAGACTTTCACCGGGATGATGGACGCGCCGCGCGCGACCCCGGAGAGGGTGCCGCCGGCGGTGCCGGCGACGTGCGTACCGTGACCGTTGCAGTCGTCGGTCGGGACGGTCCCGTCGCCCGCGAGGGCGAACCAGCCGTCGTCCGGCTCGGTCGGGACCCGGCCGGTGAAGTCGGGGTGCGCCGTCTCGATGCCGCTGTCGACGATGTAGAGGTCGACGTCGGTGCCGTCCGACGTGTACTCGTACGTCTCGTCGAGACCGGCGGTGCGGTAGTCCCGGTCGATGAAGCCCAGCCCCCAGCTGGCCGGGTCCGACACGGTCGCGACCCGGGCGTCGGACGACACGATCAGGTTGGGCTCGACGGCGGCGACGCCGGCCGCGGCGGCCACCGCGCGGACCTGGGCGGAGGAGAGGTCGGCGACGAGGACCCCGATCGGGTCCAGGCGTTCGCTGACGACGCCACCCGCGTCCGCGACGACGTCGGCGCCGACCGCGAGCGGGTCGACAGGCCGTCCGGTCGTGACGAGGCTCAGGATCTGGTCGAGGAGGCCCGGCTCCTCCGGCACGACGATCTAGCCGTCGTACCCGTCGGGCCCGATGGCGCGGAACGGCCCCTCGACGGACGCGCCACCCGGCGGCGCCGTCGGCGCGTCCTGCGCGCGGACGGTCCCGACCGTGGCGACCTGCACGAGCAGCACCGCGGCGACGAGGCCGAGGACCCTGCGGGAGCGCATGGCGCGGAGCCTACGACCGCAGGGACGAAGGTCCCGCGCGGAGGTTCCCGACGGCGCCGCCCCGGAAGCCCTCGTCGTGGCTACGGTCCCCGACGAGGGCGGCCGGGCCGGCCGACCCCGCCGCGCACCGGGAGCCGCGCCCCATGAGCGCCACGACCACCCCCTCCACGTCGACCGGCGAGCCGCACCGGCCGGTCGAGCTGCACGACGCCGTGATCCGGTTCGCCGGCGACTCGGGCGACGGCATGCAGCTGACCGGGGACCGGTTCACCACCGAGGCCGGCCTCGCGGGCAACGACCTCGTCACCTTCCCCGACTACCCCGCCGAGATCCGCGCCCCCGCCGGGACCCAGGCCGGCGTCTCGTCCTTCCAGCTGCACTTCAGCGACCACGACATCCACACGGCCGGCGACGCGCCGGACGTGCTGGTCGCGATGAACCCGGCGGCGCTGCTGAAGCACATCGGTGCGCTGAAGCCCGGTGGCACGGTCATCGTGAACGTCGACGAGTTCGACGAGCGGGCGCTCCAGAAGGCCGGGGCGATGACGAACCCGCTGGAGGACGGCTCGCTCGTCGACTTCCGGGTCCAGGAGGTCGGGCTGACCAGCCTGACGCTCCGGACCCTCGAGGCCGAGATCGCCGACGGGGACATGACGCGGAAGGAGGCCGAGCGCTGCAAGAACATGCTGGCGCTCGGGCTGGTGTCGTGGATGTTCTCGCGGACGATGGACGCGACCGAGGAGTGGCTCCGCGAGAAGTTCGCGAAGCGGCCGGTGCTGGCCGAGGCGAACGTCAAGGTCCTGCGGTCCGGCCGGAACTACGGCGAGACGACCGAGGCGTTCGCGTTCACCTACGAGGTCCCGGCCGCGCAGCTGCCGCCGGGCCGGTACCGCACGATCAGCGGGAACCAGGCGCTGGCCTACGGGCTGGTCGCGGCCGCGCAGCGCGCCGGTCTGCCGCTGTTCGCCGGCGCGTACCCGATCACGCCGGCCTCCGACATCCTCCACGAGCTCGCGAAGCTGAAGCACTTCGACGTCACGACCTTCCAGGCCGAGGACGAGATCGCCGCGATCGCCAGCGCCATCGGCGCGGCGTTCGGCGGCTCGCTCGCCGTCACCGCGTCCTCCGGCCCGGGGATCGCGCTGAAGACCGAGGCGATCGGGCTGGCCGCCATCTACGAGCTGCCGCTGGTCGTCGTCGACGTCCAGCGGGGCGGTCCGTCGACCGGGCTGCCGACGAAGACCGAGCAGTCGGACCTGCTCCAGGCCGTCGTCGGCCGCAACGGCGAGGCACCGGTCCCCGTCGTCGCCGTGAAGTCGCCGGGCGACGCGTTCGACGCCGCCATCGAGGCCTGCCGGATCGCGCTGACCTACCGCACGCCGGTGATGCTGCTCTCGGACGGCTACACGGCGAACTCCGCCGAGCCGTGGCGCATCCCGGACGTCGACGGCCTGCCGGACCTCTCCACGGCGTTCGCGTTCGCGACCGAGCGCAACGACGCCGACCGGTTCCTCCCCTACCTCCGCGACCCCGGGACCCTTGCCCGACCGTGGGCGGTGCCCGGCACGCCCGGGCTCGAGCACCGGCTCGGTGGGCTCGAGAAGGCCCCGGACACCGGCGCCATCTCGTACGACGGGGCGAACCACCACGCCCAGACGGTGCTGCGCCACGAGCGCATCACCCGCATCGGGGCCCAGCTGCCACCTCTGGACGTCGACGACCCGACGGGCGACGCGGACGTGCTGGTCGTCGGGTGGGGCTCGACCGACGGGCCGATCCGGGCGGCCGTCCACACGCTGCGCGGGAACGGGCGGCGGGTGGCGCACGTGCAGCTGACGCACCTCGCCCCGATCCATCCCGACCTCGAGGAGGTGATGCGCCGTCACCGCGTCGTCATCTGCCCCGAGAACAACATGGGCCAGCTGGCGCTGCTGCTGCGGGCCCGCACGCTGATCGACGTGAAGGCCTACGACCGGGTCACCGGCGCCCCGTTCCTGTCGAGCGAGCTCGTGGACGTGATCGAGCGGCTCGGCGGCGACGCCCTGGAGGGGGAGCGATGAGCACCACCGAGCTGCCGCAGCTGACGCGGAAGGACTTCTCCTCGGACCAGGAGGTCCGGTGGTGCCCGGGCTGCGGGGACTACGCGGTGCTGGCGACGGTGCAGTCGACGCTGGCCGACATCGGCGCCCGCCCCGAGTCGACGGTGTTCGTCTCGGGCATCGGGTGCTCGTCGCGGTTCCCCTACTATATGAACACCTACGGCATGCACACGATCCACGGCCGCGCGCCGGCCGTCGCGACGGGCCTCTCGGTGTCGCGACCGGACCTCGACGTCTGGGTCGTGACCGGCGACGGCGACGCGCTCTCGATCGGCGGGAACCACCTGCTGCACGCGCTGCGTCGGAACGTGAACCTCACCATCCTGCTGTTCAACAACGAGATCTACGGCCTGACCAAGGGCCAGTACTCGCCGACGTCGCCGCTCGGGTCCGTGCACAAGTCGACGCCGATGGGGTCCATCGACCGACCGCTGAACCCAGTCAGCCTGGCGCTCGGCGCCGAGGCGACGTTCGTCGCGCGGTCCATCGACAGCGACCGGAAGCACCTCTCCGAGGTCCTCGCCGCCGCGCACGCCCACCGCGGCGCGTCGTTCGTCGAGATCTACCAGAACTGCGTCGTGTTCAACGACGACGCGTTCGCCGCCGTGACGGGCAAGGACACGAAGCAGCAGAACCAGATCCGGCTGCGCCAGGGCGAGCCGGTCGTGTTCGGCCCCGAGGGCGAGCGGGCCGTCGTCGCCGGCGAGGACGGCTCCATGCGCATCGTCCCGACCGCCGAGGCCGGCGACCGCGTCGTCGTCCACGACGCGACCCGGGAGGACCCGACCACCGCGTTCGCCCTGGCCCGGCTGGCGCCCTCCCCGACCGGCCCGACCCCGATCGGCATCTTCCGGGCGGTCGAGGGCCCCGTCTACGACGACCTCGCCCGCGAGCAGGTCGCGCGGGCGAAGGCCGCGGCGCCGGCCGACCTTCGGGCCCTGCTCGAGGGCGGGAACATCTGGAACGTGGGGTAGGAGCGCGCGACATGGCACCGCGACGCTCCGCGCCCTGAGAGGACCGCCTCTCAGCGAGTCCCGCCGGGGGTATCCTTCCTCATTGCGAACCTGCAGTCCTGTGGGCGGGGTACGGAACGGCTCGGCGAGCGGAGCAGCGGTGCGGAACAAGGGTCCATCGGACGCGCCGATCCGGCGACGGCCGTCGCCGTTCCTGGCCTCCCTCGCGGTGCTCATGACCGTCGCAGGTGTCCTCGGACCGGGGAGCCCCTCGCAGGCCACCGGTACGACCTACATGCTCGACAACGGCAAAATCCGCTTCGGGGGAGGCGGCCACAACTCGACGACCTTCACCCCCGAGGCCTCGATCAACGACCGCGGCAACCTCCTCCAGCCCTTCTACAAGTCGCCGATCGACTCCAAGTGGTACAAGCTGACCTACTCCAACTACCCGCTCGATCTCGCGATCGGAACGGGGACCGGTGGCGCCAACTGGACGGCATCGACCATCCGGTTCGATACCGACGGGGCCTCGTCGGCGCTCACCGGTCAGACGTTCGACGCCACAGGATTCACCCGAACCAGTGGCACAGGCAGCCCGGACGTCGGCTACGGGACGTTGGTCACCAGCGGAACCGTCACCCTCGGCGGTGCCGCCTTCACGCTTCAGAACGAGTACACGCTCGGCCAGACCGCCTCGTTCGTGAAGATCACCACGACGCTGACGAACGCGTCGGGCGGAGCCGTCCAGAACGTCAACCTCTGGGTCGGGACCAGGGACGACTGGGTGGGCACCGACGACGACACCACGAAGACGCGGGGGACGCTCAGCGGAGGGGCCTTCGCAGCCATCTCGAACGCCGCCGACAGCGCACCTGCACTTCAGATCGTCGCCGGGAGCGAAGGCATCCTGTTCTACTCCACGACGGAGGGGGCGGGTACGTCCATCGACGACTGCTGCGACTTCAGCAACTCCTACGACGTCGATCCATCGACCTCCCCCATCACCGACACCGGCGACGGCTCGTACGCACTCCACCTCCCCGCTGGCACTCTCGCCAATGGCGCATCGGTGGAACTGGTCTGGTACTACGCCGCGGGGCCGATCGCCGATCTGACCTCCGTCGTCGCGGAGGTGGCGCAGGCGGCGGGCGTGGGTGCACCGCCGACCCCGGCGGTGGTGTCGTCGCCGGTGGCGGATCCCGAGGGTGGTCTGCCGGTGGTGACCCCGCCGGGGTCGTCGTCGGGGTCGGTGGGCGGGGTGCCGTCGGCGCCGACGCCGTCGGTGCCGACCAGTGGCACGGCGCAGTTCGAGGTCGGCGTCGTCCAGACCGAGATCCGCACGGGCGGTGCTGGCACCGTGACGCGCTCGGCGGGTGCGCCGGTCGTCGAGGTGGTCCGTGACCGGGTCGGGACGGTCGGTGGTGGTGGGATGGCCCCGGGCGGGATCGTGGAGGTCTGGATGCCGCTGCCCGGCGGCGGGTCGCGGCAGGTCGCGCTGCTGCCCGTCGGTGAGGACGGGTCGTTCGACGGGGCGCTGCCGTTCACCGGCGAACTCGACGGGAACGGTCCGCTGCCGATCGGTGAGCGGACCATCCAGCTCTACGGCACCGACGCGAACGGGCAGCTGACCGTCGTGAACGTCGGGATCCGCGTGGAGCAGCCCGGTCCCCTCGCGCCCGAGCCCGAGCGGGCCCCCGGCGCGCCGCCGACGCTGACCCCCGGCCAGTCGCTGGCGACCAACGCCGGGCTCCCCACCCCCGTCACCGTCACGCCGCTGCCGGGCGAGCGGACCACCCGCGTCCAGGGCGACGGGTGGCTGCTCGAGATCGACGTGCCCGAGGGCACGGTCCGCGACGAGGCCGGCGCCCCCATCATGGAGGTCGTCGCCGGGGACGACACCGAGGTCCGCGGCACCGGGTTCCTGCCCGGCACCCGCGCCTACGTCTGGATCATGTCCGACCCGACGTTCCTCGGCGAGGTCCGCATCGGCTCCGACGGGACCTTCGCGGGCGACCTCCCCGTCGACGTCGCTCCGGGCCAGCACACCCTGCAGGTCTCGGGTGTCGGCACCGACGGCTACGTCCGCGCCGCGAACCTCGGCGTGATCGTCCTCGCCGGCGACGGCAACCCCCGACCCACCCGCGTCGACTCCGGCGGGGGCAGCGCCCCGCTGCTGCCGCTGCGCACCGGCACCCTCGCCCTCGCGCTGGCGGCCGGGCTCGGCGCCGCCACCCTCACCCGCCGGCGCGCCCCCACCGCATGACCCGAACCACCCGACCGGGTCGGCGGCCGTCAGCCCAGACGACGGCCGCCGACCTCGTCCGGCACGATCCGGACCCACGTCGCCACCGCACCGTCGCCGACCGCCCAGCTGTCGACCCGCTCCGCGACCCGAGCCGCGACCTCGCCGTCCAGGACCTCGGCCCGCCCCCGGACCACGACGCTCCATCCGGTCCGGGTCGCGGGGTCGAGGGAGTCGGCCTCGAACGCGACCGGCTTCCCGAAGATCGCGGCGCCGAACTTCCCGCCGTCGAGGCTCCGCAGCACCAGGACCGTCCCGTCGACGCCGTGGTTCACCGGCACGATGACCGGAACGCCGGCGTCGACGTAGGCGAGCCGGCCGTACGCGACGCTCCCGAGCAGCTCGAGGCTCTCGTCCATCCCGAGGACCTCGAGGCCGTGACGATCCGTCGCTCCGGTCATGCCCGCTCCTCCGGCGCCCGCGGCGCCCGCCGGCGGCACCGCCCGGCGCCGTCCCGGTCGAGGCTACGGAGCGGCCCCGCCTGGACCCCGGGGACCTTGGTCACGCGTCCGGGGGCCCGCCGGCCGGGACGCCGGGCGACTGGAACGGGAATCCGCGGACGCCGGCACGTCGTCGCGTAACGTCTGCCTGGCCCGGTTGGGTCGGCTGTACAGTCTGCGACCGGCACGACGGACCGGCTCGGGAGGCCGACGGTGGGACGTGACCACGTACGACGCATCCTCGCGGGGGCGACGGTCGCGGCGCGCTGCTCGCCCCGACGGCCGCGGTCGCCCAGACGGCGGACCCCGAGCTGAGCTGCGTCCCCGACACCGTCACGGCCGGCGCCACGCTGACCTGCACCGTCGCGGGCGTCGCGGCGAGCCGGGCCGTCGACCTCGAGCTCCGCGTCGCCGGTGCCGTCGCGGCGACGGCGGACGGCGTCGCCGCCACGGACGGGACGGCGACGGTCGTGCTGACCGTGCCCGCCGTGACCGCCGGCGGCGACGCGACCGTGGCCCTCGTCGGGACGTCGGTCACGCTGCCGGTGACCGTCCAGCCCGCCCGACCCAGCACCGTCTCGGCCGGCCTCGGCCCGTCGCGGGGCGACGTCCCGCGGACGATCCCGGTGGCCGCCGCCGTCACCCTCGGCGCGGCCCTCGCGGCCGCCGCGGGGTGGGAGCGTCGGCGCGGTGCGGGGGACGCCGCCTGAGCACGCTCGGTCCGGACCGGCCCTTCCCGGCCGACGCGTTCACCGACATCCTCGCCGGCAACGCCGCCTTCTCCTCGGACTTCGGTGACGCCGACCTCGAGGCCGGCGCCGCCCGGCACCTCGCCGTGGTGACCTGCATCGACTCGCGGATCGACGCGCTCGCGGTGATCGGGGTCCACGCCGGCGACGCGATGGTCGTCCGGAACGCCGGCGCCCGGGTCACCGACGACGTGCTGCGGACGCTGGTCCTCGCCACGACCGTCCTCGGCGTCGACCGCATCCTGGTCATGCCGCACACGCGGTGCAAGATGGCCTCGGTGGAGGAGTCGGCGCTGCACGCCGCGATCCTCCGACAGCACGGCATCGACACCCGGAGCCTCGAGTTCCGGACCGTCGCGGACCAGGAGGCGGCGCTCCGTGACGACGTCACGCGCGTCCGGTCCTCGCCGTTCCTCCGCCCCGAGGTCGTGGTCGGCGGGGCGGTCTACGACGTCACGTCGGGACGACTCCTCCCCGTCGACGCCTGAGGCCGCGCCGGCTCACCGGCGGTGGACGTCGCGCGATCCCGCCTGGTCGGCCGCGTACAGCACCAGCGTCCCGACCTGCACGTGCGCCGGCCGGGTCAGCGTCCACCGGACCGCGTCCGCGACGTCCTCGGCGCTCAGCGGCGTCAGCCCCGCGTACACCGCGTCGGCCCGGTCCCGGTCCCCGTGGAACCGGACGACGGAGAACTCGGTCTCGACGAGTCCGGGGTCGACCGTGCTGACCCGCACGCCGGTCCCCAGCAGCTCGGTCCGCATCGCCGTCGTGATGCGGTCCAGCGCCGCCTTCGTCGCGCAGTACACGGCGCCGTCCGGGTAGGTGTCGTGCCCGGCGACCGATCCGATGTTCACGACGTGCCCCCGACCCCGGGCGATCATCCCGGGCAGCAGCGTCCGCGTGACGGACAGCACCCCGCGGACGTTCGTGTCGAGCATCCGGTCCCAGTCGTCCGGGTCGCCCTCGTGCAGCGGCGCGCGGCCCGCGGCGAGGCCGGCCGCGTTGACGAGGACCTCCACGTCCGCGGACGTCCCGAGCGTCGCCGCCGAGAGCCCGGCGGCGACGGCGGCGCGGTCCCGGACGTCCAGCGGGACGGCCAGCGCCTCGGTACCGCCACGGGCGAGCTCTTCCGCGAGCGCGGCCAGCCGATCCGCGCGGCGCGCGACGAGGACGAGCCGGGCCCCCTCCCCCGCCAGCGCCACGGCGACCGCACGGCCGATGCCGCTGGACGCCCCGGTCACGACGGCCGTACGGCCGACCAGCGCGCCCCCGCTCATCGGCCCACGCTCAGAACACCACCGTCGCGGGTCCCGTCCGGATGACGCGGTCGGCGCAGTGCCACGCGACGGCCCGGGACAGGACGATCCGCTCGATGTCCGCGCCGGCCCGGCGCAGGGCCGCGACGTCGTCGCGGTGCGAGACCCGGGTGACGTCCTGCTCGATGATCGGTCCGGCGTCCAGCTCCGCGGTGACGTAGTGGGCGGTCGCGCCGATCAGCTTCACGCCCCGCTCGCGGGCCTGGCGGTACGGGTCGGCGCCGACGAACGCCGGCAGCAGCGAGTGGTGGACGTTGATCACGGGCACGCCGACCCGCTCGAGGAACCCGCCGGAGAGGATCTGCATGTACCGGGCCAGCACCACGACGTCGCAGGCGTCGACGAGGTGGGCGAGGAGCGCCTCCTCCGCCGCCTCCTTCCCGCCGGTCGCGACCGGGACGTGCAGGAACGGCACGCCGAACGGCTCGACGGCGGGCCGCAGCACCTCGTGGTTCGACGCGACCAGCACGACCTCGGCGCCGAGGTCGCCGCGCCGGGCCCGCCACAGCAGGTCGAGCAGGCAGTGGTCGACCTTCGAGGCCAGGATCGCGAGCCGCTTCGGCCGCGCGTCCGGCCACATCCGCCACGTCATCCCGAACGGCTCGCCGACCTCGGGCCCGAACCGCTCCTCGATCGCGGCGGTCGCCTCCGGCGTCGCCGCCAGCTCCATCCGGAGGTAGAACTCGCCGCCGCTCGGATCCGACGAGTGCTGCGACGAGTCGATGATGTTCGCGCCGTGCGCGTGCAGGAAGCCGGAGACGGCGCTGACGATGCCGGGCTGGTCGTGGCAGGACACGACGAGCCGCGTGATGGGGAGCTCCATGCGCGGAAGGCTACTCGCGGCCCCGCACGCGCCCTCCGGCGGGCCGCTGCGAGCGCCGGCGGCGGTGGCTAGCCTCGGTCGCGCCGGGCGACGACCGTCCGCATCGCAGGAGGACCGGCCCGAGAGGGCGACACCCAGGACCCGCACGCTGACGCGAGCGGTCCGCTGACCGAGACGACCCCGTAGGTGGGGGCCGAGCAGGAGGCGGATCCGTGGACGGCGTGCGCAGTTGGGCCGGGTTCGTCGCCGACAACGTCGACGGTGTCCTCGAACGCTCCCTCGAGCACCTGACCCTCGTCGCCGGCGTGATGGTGGCCGCGACCCTGTTCTCCGTCGTGCTCGGCATCGTCCTGATGGACCGGCCCGTCGCGCGCCAGGCCGCCCTCGGCGCGGCCGGCGTGCTGCTGACGATCCCCTCGCTGGCGCTGTTCGCCGTGTTCATCCCGCTGGTCGGGATCGGGAACCGGCCGGCCCAGATCGCCCTGTTCCTCTACGCCATCCTCCCGATCCTGCGGAACACGGTCACGGGGCTGGGGAGCGTCGACGAGGCCGTCGTCGAGTCCGCCCGCGGGATGGGGATGGGGCCGCTGCAGCAGCTGCTCCGCGTCCGGGTCCCGCTGGCCTGGCCGGTCGTCATGGCCGGGGTCCGCGTCTCGACCCAGCTGGTGACCGGGATCGCGGCCATCGCGGTCCTCGTCGGCGGCGGCGGGCTCGGCGCGTACATCCAGCGCGGGCTGACCAGCCTCGGCAACCCGTTCTCGATCGAGCGGGTCTGGACCGGGACCGTCTTCATCATCCTGCTGGCGCTCGTGCTGGACCTGGTGCTCGGCCTGATCGGCCGCCGCACCACCTCGCCCGGCATCCGCTGAGCCGCCACGACGACCGCACCAGCGACGACCGCACGAGCGACGACCACACGAGCGACGACCACACGAGCGACGACCACGCGACACGAGGGACGACGATGAGCGACCACCAGCCGATGATCACCCTCGACGGGGTCGAGAAGCGGTACAGCGAGGACGCGCCCCCCGCGGTCGAACGACTCTCCCTCGACGTCCACCGCGGCGAGATCCTCGTCCTCGTCGGCCCGTCCGGCTGCGGGAAGTCGACGACGCTGCGGCTGATCAACCGGATGATCGAGCCGACGTCGGGCCGCATCGTCTTCGACGGCGAGGACGTCACCCACATCGACGCGAACGACCTGCGCCGCCGTATCGGGTACGTCATCCAGCGCATCGGCCTGTTCCCCCACCAGACCATCGCCGAGAACGTCGGGACGGTCCCCCGACTCCTCGGCTGGGACCGCGGGCGGATCTCCGAGCGGACCGACGAGCTGCTGGACCTCGTCGGCCTCGACCCGTCGCTGTACCGCGACCGGTACCCGAAGGAGCTCTCGGGCGGGCAGGCGCAGCGCGTCGGCGTCGCCCGGGCGCTCGCGGCCGACCCGCCGGTGATGCTGATGGACGAGCCGTTCGGCGCGGTGGACCCGATCACGCGTGACCGGCTCCAGAACGAGTTCCTCCGCCTCCAGGAGGAGGTCCGGAAGACCATCGTGTTCGTCACCCACGACATCGACGAGGCCATCAAGATGGGTGACCGCATCGCGATCCTCCGCGAGCGGTCCGTCGTCGCGCAGCTCGACACCCCGTCGCGCATCCTCGCGTACCCGGTCGACGACTTCGTCGACGACTTCATCGGGTCCGGCTCGACCCTGAAGGGCCTGCACTTCGAGCGGGTCCGCGACCTCGAGCTCAGCAACGACTACCCGTTCGTGCGCAGCTCGGAGTCGCGTGGCGACACCCGCCGCCTGCTCGCCGACAGCGACGCCCGGTTCGCGCTGGTCCTCGACGAGCGCGGCCGGCCCGAGCGGTGGGTCGACGACGAGGACCTCTCGCGCGGCGACCCGTCCGAGACGGTCGCCGGGCTCGGCCCGAAGGTCATCGCGATGGTCGAGGGGAACGCGACCCTCCACGACGCGCTCGAGGCGATGATCACGTCGTCGGCCGGGCAGGCCGTCGTCGTCGGCCGGGACGGCGCGTACACGGGGGTCGTCCAGATCGAGCAGCTGACCGAGGTCATCCGGCGCATGCGGGCCGAGGCCAAGGCCCACTACGACCGCCTGCGGGGCCGGGCGTGACGGCCACCGCCACCGCGTCCGACCCCGCGACCGGCGGTCCCCGCGACCGCTGGAGCCCGCGCGACGACCTCGGCCTGGTCGTGACACCGTTCGTGCTCCTCGCGGTCCTCGCCGCCTACCTCACCTGGCTCGGGGCCCAGGACCTGCCCCAGCAGGCCGCCAGCGCCATCACCGGGGACAAGCTGCTGACCCAGACGCGCGAGCAGATCACCATCACGGCCCTCTCCACCCTCGGCGTCCTGGTGATCGCGATCCCGCTGGGCATCGCGCTGACGCGGCCCTGGGGGAAGCGGTTCGCCGGGCCGGCGCTGGCGGTCGCCAACGCGGGGCAGTCGATCCCGGCGTTCGGCCTGCTCGTCATCGCCCTCGCGGTCCTCGGTCGGGTGTTCGGCCGGGCACAGGACAACATCCTCCAGAACACCATCGGGGAGGCGCTCGGGCCGGGACTGGTCATCTCGGTCTTCGCGCTCATCCTGTTCGCGATCCTCCCGATCCTGCGCAACACGATGGTCGGGCTGCAGCAGGTCGACCCCGACGTCATCGAGGCCGGCCTCGGCATGGGCATGACCCGGCGCGAGGTCCTGTGGCGCATCGAGCTGCCGCTGGCCGTCCCGGTCATGCTGGCCGGGGTGCGCACCGCGCTGGTCATCAACGTCGGGATGGCGACGCTGGCCTTCCTGATCGGCGGCGGCGGACTCGGCGTCGCGATCCGGTCCGGCATCCAGCTGGCGCAGAACGTCGTCGTCGTCACGGGCGGCGTGCTGACCGCGCTGCTCGCCCTCTCGGTCGACTGGGTCGGCGCCGTCGCCGAGCGGATCCTCCGCCCCAAGGGGCTGTGACCCGGGTCGATCGCCCCCGGACACCGGAGGGGGCGGCCGCCCCGTAGGACGACCGCCCCCTCGCGGTGGTGCGCCGGACTCAGGCGAGCCCGATCGACTCCAGGTAGTCGCGTGCGACGTCCGCGTACTCGCGGCCCTCGATGTCGACCTTGAAGTTCAGGCCGACCATCGTCGGGTTGTCGAGCTCGGCGATGATCGTCTCGGCGATCTCGGTCACCGCGGCGGTGTCCGCGGCCGAGAGCGTGTCGTCGCGCATCGCGAACGAGACGTTGTAGAGGATCATGACGCCCGGGTCCTCGACGAGGGTCAGGCCGAGGCCGTCGATGCGGCCGTCGGTCGTGAACACCTCACCGAAGTCGCAGTTGTCGTTCCCCGTCTCGGTGTAGATGACCCCGGTCTCGAGGATGACCTGCTGCTCCTGCGGCATCTCGTACCCGGTGTGCTCCTCCCAGAGGACGAGCCCGTCCGGACGGTCCGGGAACTCCGACTCCATGCAGGCCACGGCGTCGGGGTTCGCGGCCAAGTAGTCGGCCATCGTCTGGAACGTGAAGGCCTCGCCGCCGTTCGCCGCGGTCGCCGCCGGCGACGACGCGAACCCGTAGGTGTTGTTGAACGGCGAGAGCCCCAGCCAGCGGATGCCGTTGGCCTCGAGGTCCTCGGTGCTCACCAGGTCGTACAGCGTCTGGCGGTCGGTGGAGGGGGTCTCCTCCTTGCCGAGGTGCACGGCCCACCCGGTGCCGTTGTACTCCGGGTAGACGTCGATGTCGCCGGCGATCAGGGCGTCGCGGTTCACGACGGTCCCGCCGAGGTTCGTGCGGTCCTCGACCGGGATGCCGGCCTCCTCGAGGGCGATGACGAGCATCTGGCCCAGGAGGATGTTCTCGGTGAAGTCCTTCGAGCCGACCGCGATCGTCGGCGCGTCGGCGGAGGCCCCGTCGTCCGTCCCACCGCCGCACGCGGCGAGCGTGAGGGCGAGCGCGAGGCTGCTGCTGATGGTGAGGGCTGTTCTGCGTACCCGGGTCATTCACTTCCTCCGATTCGCGAGCAATAGGGGCAAGACCTCGCGGACTGCTTGGGAGTCGCCTTCCGGCAGAGGTCGAGCTGCGACCGACGGCCGCCTTGCTGCGCGAACGACCCTACCGAGGTCGTGCGACGGATGCGAACACGTGCGCATCACCGCGCAGGAGCCGCTGCGACGGCGTTCCGCGCGATCAGCCGCCGACCGCGATCGCGGCGCCGCCCGCGACGACCAGCAGCATCGAGACGCCGAGGCGCGCGGTCAGCACCTCCTGTGCCCCCGAGAGCCGACCGATGACGGCCGTGAGTAGCGGTGCGGTCGCGACGATCGCCGCGACGTACGGCACGAACACCAGACCGATCGCGACGAACGCGAGCAGCCGCGCCACGCCCATCGTCGCGGAGGCGACGGCGAGCGGCCGGCCCACGTCGCGGAGCGCCCGCAGCTGCGCGACCGGCGACCCGGGTGCGACGACCACGGCCGCCGCCCACGCACCGAGGAACACGACCGCCCCGAGCACGACCGGATCGCCGCCGGTGCGGACGGCGACGGCGACCAGCACGTCCCCGACGGCGAACGCGGCCGCGGCGGCCAGCCCGATCGCGAGGCCACGCACGGCCAGGCGCGGCTCGGCCGCGGCGACGCGTCGGTCGTCCCCCGAGAGTCCGTGCTGGACGACGCCGCCGACGACCGCGGCGATGCCGAGGCCGGCCAGCGGCGTCGGCCACTCCCCCAGCACCGCGCCGGCCAGCAGCACCACGACCACCGGCGACGCGTTCTTGACCATGCTGGCCCGGGACGGGCCGACGAGGGCCAGCGACTCCCAGAACAGCAGCCGTCCGACCAGCAGCGCGACGCCGCCGGCGACCAGCGCAAGCCCGAGGCTGGCCGGCGGCGGGACGGGCCGGCCGACGGCCGCCGCGACGGCCAGCACCGGCACGACCACCAGGCCCAGGGCGAACCACATCGAGACGCCGACGGCTCCGATCCCGCGGCCGGCCGCGCCGGACCGCGCGAGGCTGACGTTCGACCACGCGAAGAGGAGCGCCGCGAGCAGGGCGAGGAGGATGCCGAGGAGGGCGGAGGGGTCGTCCAGCACGCCCGGACGCTACTGCCGCGCAGGGCTGTGGTTCCCTCGCGGGGGCGGACGACGGAGCGGGCATGCGGCGGCGGGGTCGGACGGCGCTGCTCGGCGCCGTCCTGCTGGTCCCGGTCGTGGCGGTCGCCGTCGCGGCCACGACCCCCACGGCGCCGCCGGCCCCGCCGGCCGCGGCCCCGACCCCGGTCCCCGTCGAGGTCGAGGAGCCGGACCCCCTCCCCCCGCCCCCGCCGCCCGACGGCTTCGTCGCCGTCTCCCGGCGGGGCGGCCACGACCTCGCCTTCGTCGCCGCGGTCGCGGCCGACCCCCGCGTCACCGGCATCTCCCGCCTGCGCTCCGACACGCTCGGTCTGACGGCCGCCGTCGCCCCGGACGGCACCGTCGTCGAGCGCCGCACCGGCGGGTGGCGCGTCCCCGTCGCGGTGACGGCGCTCGACCCGCCGCACCACGCCCGCGTCGTCGGCGCGGACGCCGACGGCGTCGCGGCGCTGTCGGCGCTGCTGCCCGGGACGGTGCTGCTGTCCGAGTCGGGTGCCGGGCTGCGCGGCGTCGGCGTCGGCGCCAGCGTCACGATCGCCGGCCGCCTCGACCTCTCCCGCGCCCGCACGCTGACCGTCGCCGGCGTCGTCCCCGACGGGCTCGTGAACGGGGCGGAGCTGGCCGTGCACCTCGACGACGCGGACGCGATCGGGCTGGACACGCGCGAGACGCTGCTGGTCCGCCACCGCGACGACGGGGACCGCCCCGACGGGACGACCGCCGGCGAGCGGATGGTCGAGGACCTCACGGCGACGTGGGGGGCCGGCGACCGCTCCGAGGAGGAGGTCGAGGACGCCGACCTGCGGGTCCGCGCGCTCGGCGCCGACGCCGGCCCCCGCCTGATCCTCGGGACGATCGCGGTGAAGGAGCGGTTCGGCGAGTTCGCGTACCGGCCGACGCCGGACGTCCGGGAGATCGACGTCGAACGGGCCTGGACCGACGCGAACCTCGAGACGGTCCGCCTGCCGGTCATCGGCGCCGTGCGGTGCCACCGGCTCATCCTCGACGACCTCGCGGCGGCCGTCGACGAGCTGATCGCCGCCGGGTACGAGGACTGGCTCTCACCGCGCCGGTACGCGGGCTGCTGGTACCCGCGCCGGATCATGGTCGGACGGGCCGCGCTGTCCCGTCACACGTGGGGCATCGCCATCGACCTCAACGTCGACATGTCGGCACCCGGCCTCGGCAGCGAACCACCGGACGAGCTGATCGCGATCATGGGTCGGAACGGCTTCCGGTGGGGCGGCGACTTCTCCACCCCGGACAACCACCACTGGGAGTGGCTCGGCGCCGCCGCGACCGAGCGTCCCGACCGCGACACGCCGGACGACGCGGACGCGGACGACGGTCGGGGCGACTAGACCGTGGTCAGCGCCAGGCCGGCGACCAGCTCGGCGACGGCGGCGCGGAGCTCGGCGAGCCCGGCGTGGGGACGGCCGGTGGCCTCGTCGCAGACGACGTCCCGCCGGACCTCGAGCATGACGCTGGCGATGCTGGGATCGCCGGCGGCCGCCGCCGGAGTGATCGCCCCGGCGAACGGCGTGTCACGGGCGGTGGCGAACCCGTGCGCGGCCATGACCCGCTCGACCCGGGCCGCGAGCGCCTCGGGCGTGGCGGTCGCGTCGGTCCCGACGCAGACCTCGGGCCGGGGGGTGTCGGGGCTGAGCTCGTAGGGCAGGGCCCGGCTCGGGTACGAGTGCAGGTCGACGATCGTGACGCAGCCGTGCCGCGCGCGGAGCCGCTCCACCTCCTCGGCCAGCGCCGCGTGCCACGGCGCGTGGAACCGGGCGATGAGGTCCGCGCGCGTGGCGGCCAGCCCCTCGGGCCCCTCGGGCCGCAGCGGCGCGCACCGCGAGGTCCGGGTGTAGACCGCCCCCATGCCGACCCGCTCCATCGTCTCGATGGTCGGATCCGGGTACCGCTCGACGTCGACGACGAGCCGCGAGGTCCGGTTCACCAGCAGCGTCGCGCCGAGCTCGACCACCCCCTGCGCCAGCTCGGCGGTCCCGTGGTCGGTCATCGCGAGCAGCTCGGCCGCCAGCCCCGGGTCGTCGAGTAGCAGGCCCTCACGGACGTCGTCGGGGATGGCGAGCCCGGCGTGGGGCACGTGCACCACGACCGGACCGTCGCCGCGGAGGACCTCGAACGCCATACCCATGACGCCACCTGAAGCGTGCTCGCTGATGCCGCCCCCCCGAGGTGTCAGCACCCGGGTGGGCCTCGGCAACAATAGACGAGCGTCCGTACGGCGGCACCGTATCCACCGCCGCCTCCAACGGCCCAGCAGCTCGTGCCAGGTGGGGCGGGGTACCGGCGCGGCACCGGCCCGGACGGCCGCCGGGACCGGGGTCGTCGCGTCCGGGCCGGCGTCCCGGGGTGGGTCCGGGTCCAGGTCCGGGTCCGGATCCGGATCCGGGTCCGGGTACGGATCGGGGTCCGGTGCGACGGCCGGCACCTCCACCGCTCCGACGTCGCACCGACCGCCGTCCGGCTGCGGCCGGGCCAGGCCGCGCGCGTCGGTCGCCGGCCAGACGTCGGTGCAGTCGGCGACGTCGACGAGCGGCCCGTCGGCGGCCGGCACCAGCAGCCGGGTCCGGCCCTCGACCGCGCCGTCCGTGCCCGGCAGCGCCGTCAGCGCCGGAGCCGTCGCCGGCACGGTCGCGCCGGGGCAGGACGCGTCCGACGCGACCGCCGCGACGGCGACGTCGGGGGCCGGACCGGCGTGGGCGACCGTGCCGGCGCAGACGGCCGGCGTCGGCCCGTCGGGGGTCAGCGGCGCGACGCCGGTCAGGACCGTTCCGCGCAGCACCACGCGGACGGAGCCGCCGAGGGACGCGTCCCCCGCGACGTGCCCGCCGACGTCGGCCCGGGCGTCGGCGAACGTCGTCGCGACGGCCCGCAGGACCGGCTCGGCCGCCCCGGAGAGCCAGACGGAGCCGCCGGTCGCCGCGGCGTTCGCGGTGAACGTCGCGGTGGTCAGGGTCACGTCTCCGCTGGCCCGGACCGCGCCGCCCTGCCCCGACGGCGTCGGTGCCGTGTTCGCCACGAACTGGGTCCGCGTCGCGGTCAGCGCGCCGGCGTCGACCGCCCCGCCGAGGGGTGCGGTGTTCGCGACGAGGTCGACGTCGACGAGGACGACCTCGTCGGCCGAGACGGCCCCGCCCCGCGCGGCGGTGTTCGCGACGAGCAGCACGTCCTCCGCCGTGACCCGGCTGGGCGTCGGGTCGGCGGACGACGCGACCTCGGCCCCGACCGCCCCACCGACGCCGTCGAGGTCCGTGCCGTCCGCGTCCCCGCCGCGCAGCACCAGGTCGCGGAGGGTGACGGTCGTCGCCGGCCGCAGCAGCGTCAGGATCCGAGCCGTCCCGTCGGCGTGGAGCTCCGCCCGGACCCCGTCGGCGCCCGTCAGCACGAGCGGGACGGCCGCGGCGTGGACCACGTCGTCCTCCAGCGGGAACGTGCCGCGCAGGGTCACGGTCCAGGCCGCGCAGGCGGGGTCCGCGCCGGCAGCCGCGGCGACGGCGGCCCGGACGGCGGCGGTCGAGGTGGCCACGTCCGGCGCCCCGGTCGCGGCGTCGAGGTCGGTGCCGCAGACCAGGGCCCCGACGGCGCGGTGCCCGGGCCCGCCGAGCGGGACCAGCGGCAGCGGTCCGGCGACGACCGAGAGGACGATCGCGGTCGCGACCGCGGCGCGCGACGTCGACGTCCGCCCCATCCCCATCACCGGTCCCCCGACCGCGGCGGGCCGGGCCCGCGCCGCCAGCATGCCAGCCGTCGGACCCCGCCGCTACGGTCGCCGCATGGCGCGCTCGGGGACCTCGCGGACGACCTCGCGGACGAGGTGGCACAGCGTGTCCTCGACGCGCGAGTTCGAGACCTGCCCCCGCCGCTACCGGTTCGGGTACGTCGAGCGGCGGCCGAAGGACCGGCCGGTCCCGCCGCACTGGCGGTTCGGCACGGTGGTCCACGCCGGGCTCGAGGCGGCGTGGCGGGGGGTCCGGGAGGACCCCGACGCGCCGCTGGCCGCGCATCTGGTGGCGGCCGTGGCCGCGGCGGACGCCGCGGTCGAGGCCGAGGGGCTCGGCCCCGACGACCGGGACCGGGCCGAGCGGATCCTGACCGCGGCGCTCGAGGCCGACGTCGTCCGGGACCGCGACGGGGCCGACGACGGGCCGCTGGCCGCCGTGCCCCCGCGCCCGATCGGCGTCGAGGAGGCGCTGCGCGGGTGGGCCGGCGGGGACCACGACCGCGTCATCGGGTTCGCGGACCTGATCCTCGAGCACGCCGACGGCACGGTCGAGCTCGTCGACCACAAGGTGACGTCGCGCCGACTCGCCCCCGAGGACCTCCGCGACGACTTCCAGCTGAACCTCTACGGCCACCTCGCGTCGAAGCGCTGGCGGGAGGCGCCGCGCATCCTCGCGACCATCCACTACCCGACCGGTCCCGACGCGGTCAGCGTCGAGCTCGGCGCGGAGGGCATGCGCGCGGCCGACCGCCGGGTCCGCGCCGCGGCCCGGGCCATCGCGGCCGAGACCGAGTTCCCGCCGGTCCCGTCCCGGGCCTGCGGCGACTGCCCGTGGCAGCCGTCCTGCCCCGAGGGCTCGGCCCGGGACGCCGACGTCTGAGGCGCGCCGCCGTCGCCGCGGTTCAGCGCCGGGGCAGCGCCAGCAGGACCTCGAGCCCCCCGTCGTCGGGACGACGGACCGCCGCGCGACCGCCGTGGTCGCGTGCGACCTGTGCGACGAGCGCCAGCCCCAGCCCCGCGCCGGGCGCGGAGCGGGCCCCCGGCGCCCGGTAGAACCGGTCGAACAGGTGGGGCAGCTCGTCCTCGGCCACGCCGGGGCCGTGGTCCCGGACGACCAGCCGCACCTCGTCCGCGGTGGCGACGACGGCCACGGCGATCGGTCCGTCCGGCGCGTACTTCACCGCGTTGTCGAGCAGGTTCGTCAGCGCCGCGGCGATCCGTGACCGCTCGGCCGTGACGGTCGTGCCGCCGTCCCCCCCGACGACGAGCGTCAGGTCCGCGGCCCGCTGCGGGTGCCGGCGCCGCGCGGTGCCGACGACCTCGGTCGCGAGCGCGACGGGATCGACGTCCTCCCGCGCCCCACCCGGCCCGCCGTCGCGCGCGATCGCGACCAGTCCGTCGACCATCGCCGCCAGTTCGGCGACCTGGCCCCGCACGTCGGCGAGCAGTCGACCCCGTTCGACCGGATCCAGCATCGCGTCCCCGGCCTCGGCCAGCGCCAGCACCTCGAGGTTGGTCCGGAGACTCGTCAGCGGGGTGCGCAGCTCGTGCGACGCGTCGGCGGTCAGCCGCTCCTGCGCGTCGCGGGCGGCCTCGAGCCGGGCCAGCATCCCGTTGAAGGCCGCGGCGAGCCGCCCGACCTCGTCGTCGCCCCGGACCTCGAGCCGGATCCCGAGGTCACCGGCGCCCCGGACCGACTCGACGCGCGCGGTCAGATCGGTGACCGGCCGCACCGATCGGCCCGCCAGCCACCGCGCCAGGGCCGCGGCGACGGCGGCCGCCAGCACCGAGACCAGCGCGATGGTGCGCCGCAGGTCCCGGACGATCCGGTCGGCCTCGTCGAGCGGGCGGGCGACCTGCAGGGCGAGCCCGTCGGTGGCCGGGACGACGAGGATCCGGACGGCTCGGCCCTCCACCTCGACGGTCCGCAGGAACCCCGGCGCCGTGCCCGCCGCGACGGCCCGCACGTCCGTGGTGACCGGCAGGGGCGCGCCGTCCTCGGCGCCCGGGAGCCGCAGGACCCGCCCGGCGGCGTCGACGACCTGGATCACGGCGGCCGCCCCGCCGAACCGGTCACGACGCGGGAGCATCCGCATCAGCGCCTCGCGGGGCCGCCGCTCGACGTCCGCCGCGACGGCGCGGAGGTCGCGGTCGACCGCCCCGAACTGCGCCCGCACGACCAGGGCCTGGGCGGCGAGGCCGACGGCGAGCACCGCGACGGCGACGACGCCGGCGACGAGCGCCGCGACCCGACCCCGCAGCGTCACGACGTCACCGCCGGCCCGTCGTCCTCCGCCTCGACGCGGACCACGTACCCGACTCCGCGGACGGTGTGCACGAGCCGCGGGGCACCGTCCTCCTCGAGGTGGCGGCGCAGGCCGGCGACCTGCTGCTCGAGCGCGTTCGGTCCGACCTCCGCACCGTCCCAGACCTCGTCGGCCAGTCGCTCACGGGTCGCGACGTGTCCGGGCGGATCGAGCAGCACCTCGAGGAGTCGGAACTCGGTCGGGGTCAGGTCGATCGAGCGCTCACCGCGGCGGACGCGGTGCGCGTCGACCTCGAGGACGAGGTCCCCGGCGCGGAGCACCCGGTCCCGGGTGGCCGCGGCCGCCGGGGTGCGCCGCAGCAGTGCCCGCAGCCGCGCGACCAGTTCCTCGAGGGCGAACGGCTTCACGAGGTAGTCGTCGGCGCCGGACTCGAGGCCGGCGACCCGGTCGCCGACGGCGTCGCGGGCGGTGAGCATCAGGATCGGCGTCGGGAGGCCGTCGCGCCGGAGCCGCTCGGCCAGGCGCATGCCGTCGGGACCGGGCAGGCCGACGTCGAGGACGATCAGGTCCGGCTCGCGGGCGGCGATCAGCCGCAGGGCGACCAGTCCGTCGGGCGCGGCGCGGACGGCGAAGCCGTGGATCGCCAGCGCCCGCTCGAGCGCGCGGCGGACCGCGTCGTCGTCCTCGACGACGAGGACGTCGACCGGCGGCGCACCGGGGTCCGGGGTCGGGGGGACGACCATCCGGACCTCCTCGACGCGCCGCCGGTCGTGGACCACCGCCACGCTAGGGGGAGGGGCCTCCCCGGCGCGGCGCGGTCCGGGTGGGTCAGGCCGCGGCGTCCTCGTCGGCCGCGGCGTCGTCATCACCTGCGGCGTCGTCCGCCGGCGCGTCCGCGTGCCGGCCGCCCATGCCGAGCTCGGCCATCGCTGCCTCGAGGTCGGCGACGTCGACGCCGAGCGCCTCGGCCACGGCGGCGAGGTGCGCCTCGCGGCCCGCGGTCCGACCGGCCTCCATCGCGGCGGCGAGGTCGTCCTCGTCGACGCCGAGCGCCTCGGCGAGGGCCGCGCGGCGGGCATCCATCGCCTCGGCACGCTGCGCGGCCCCGGGCCCACGGCGGCCCATGCCCTCGCCCGCGCGGGCGCCCATCCGGTCGGCGATGCGGCCGCGGACGCCCTCGAGGCGACCGGTCATCGGCCCGTCGTGGTCGCGACCGGCCGCGGCGGCCA
>Ga0208547_1000491_pt1 | contig 22745 bp, 21 predicted proteins | sample DEB08_DNA_5_FD_185501 | JGI IMG/M metagenome (GOLD analysis project Ga0208547, IMG submission 185501) | Aqueous microbial communities from the Delaware River and Bay under freshwater to marine salinity gradient to study organic matter... | ecosystem: Environmental > Aquatic > Marine > Coastal ...
AAATTAAATTTAAATGACCTACTCAGCCATCCGCTTTGCAAAAGAAATCCGATTCCTAAAACTATTACTAACACTCCAAGAATTCTCTCGAGAATTTGTGCGTAACTAAAAAGTAATGATCCAAGACTGCCAAAAAATATTCCGTAAGAAGTAAACACCAAACTAAAACCCAAAATAAATAGAAAAGTAGCAACTACCGCTCTGCTTTTTTGTGGAGTGCTGTTTCCGCTAACTCCAGCCAAATAAGCCAAATAGCCAGGAGCCAGCGGTAAGACGCAGGGTGAAAGAAATGAGACTAAACCAGCCAAAGCAGCTAGAGCTGCGGCTAGTAAAAAATTACCGCTAAAGATTATTTCTGTCATAATTCATCCAAGAGATTTGTCACAAAACCTCTCAGTAGAGAAATATCAACCGGGCCTAAAATTCGCGCAGCGACTTTTCCTTCTTTGTCCAAAACCAACGTAGTAGGGATTGCATTAGGTGAAAGCGTGTCTTTGAATTCTAATAAAATTCGCCCAGACTGATCTTCAATATTTTCATACTCAATTGTGAAACGCTCAACAAAGGTTTGTGCTGCCGCCAAACTATCTCTAGTGTTTAACCCTAAGAAAACTACCCCTTGGTCTCGTAGTTCTCGATCCAGATCTGCTAACTCTTTGGCTTCAGCTCTACATGGTGCACACCAAGATCCCCAAACGTTTATAACAACAACGTTTCCTTTTTGCTCAGAAAGAACAAATTCTTTTTTTGAAAATGTCATCTGGGCAATCTCTGGTGCCAGCTTTCTCTCAGCTTTTGGCAAAAGCACGCTAGAACCATCGCCCGCAACAAATCCAGTATCTGCAGAACTAATTGATGTTGGCTGAGCACTGCCGCAACCAACTAGAGTCAAGCTAAAAATTAGAGATAAAGAGAGAGCAAGAAATTTCATCTCTTAATTCTTGCCAATAAATCTCTACTTGGTTCGTGATATTCCACACGCTCGAACTCATCACCCAAAAAATGCAGGCTGGTGACGCTAGCCAATGAGCATTCACGTTTTCTCGGACTATGCACCAAATTTCGCCCTTCGAATGACAGCCGGGCAACATAAATTGGTAGTTGATGAGAGACTAAAACAATTTCTTTTCCGTTTGCGGCTTTCCTAGCTGACTCAATGGCTGCCCGCATTCTGCTTGCTACCTGGTTATAAGGCTCACCCCACGAAGGCACAAAAGGGTTTCTCAGGTGCCACCAATTTCGTGGATTTTTCAGCGCGCCATCGCCAACAGAAACTCGCTTACCTTCAAAAACATTTGTCGCTTCAATAATTCTTTCATCGTGAACTATTTCCAAACCAAGTTTTTTGGCAGTCGGTTCAGCCGTTTGCTGGGCCCGTTCAAGTGGCGATGAAATAACTTTTACTAAATCCCGATCATGAAAAAAGTCAGCAGCTCTATCTGCCATTTCTAACCCGAGTTTTGACAAATAAAAGTTAGGTAAGCGACCATAAAGAACTCTGGTTGGGTTTTCTACCTCACCATGGCGCAGCAAGTGAACAACGGTTTTTTCCATAGATTTAGTATCTACGACGCAACGCATTTCGGCGCTTTGATGGGCGCCAAGAAGTTTCACCTTTTTCTAATGCGGCTTCCTTAAGTTTTTCTCCGTAGGCTGCTAAAGCTTCAATTAAAACTGTCATGTTAGGTTCTTCAGCTTGCACGCTCACCACTAGGCCGTGTTCCTCGGCTGCTTGCGCGGTGGCAGGTCCAATTACCGCAATCACAGTTGTGGGGTGAGGCTTACCAGCAATACCCACTAAATTTCTTACCGTGCTTGCAGAAGAGAAAAGTACCGCGTCAAAGCCCCCAGTCTTAATAGCTTCACGAATTTCAGCAGCAGGAGGTGCCGCGCGTACAGTTCTAAAAGCTGTGATGTCCTCAACTTCCCAGCCTTTTTTAATCATTCCTTCTGCTAAAGATTCAACGGCAATGTCAGCTCGAGGTAAAAATACTCGATTAATTGGATCAAAAACTTGGTCATAAGTCGGCCAGACTTCTAACAAATCATCTGAGCTATCTGATTTATCTGGTACCAAATCTGGTTGCACACCAAATTCAATTAGCGACTCAACTGTTTTATCTCCGATAGCTGCCACTTTGATGCCTGAGAATGCCCTAGCGTCTAAGCCATATTCAGCTAGTTTTTCTTTGACAGCTCGAACCGCATTTGTACTGGTAAATGCCACCCATTGATAGCGTCCGCTTACCAAACCATTTACTGCCCGTTCCATTTGTTGCGGAGTGCGTGGTGGTTCAACAGAAATTGTTGGTACATCAATTGTGACTGCCCCATAACGCGTCAACAATTTTGCAGCTTTACCACCATCGTCTTTGGTTCTAGGTACTAAAACCTTCCAACCAAAAAGTGGCTTACTTTCAAACCAAGAGTATTTTGCGCGATTTGAGACGGGGTCTCCAATAATTACTAAGCCTGGCCCCGATTGACGGGCAGCTTTTGCGTCCGCACTCATACGGTCCAGGGTTGAAACTACGCTTCTTTGCTCAACGGTGGATCCTTCACGAGTTACCACAATTGGGGTTTCCCCATCGCGACCTCGAGCTACTAAATTGTTGGCAATTTGTCCAGCTTTATCTGTGGCATTCAAAATTATCAAGGTAACTTTTGGATCTAAATGCTCTGACCAATCAATAGGATGCAGTGCATCAAGAATTCTTATCTCTTTGCTTTTACCCGAAAACAATGAAACGCCAGCATGAGCTGGAGTCGCAGTAACGCTCGATAATCCTGGAATATATTCAAATTCAATCTTTGCTTTATTTAAAGCTGAAATTTCTTTGCTTAAGGCATCTGTCAACATTGGATCATCAGCGCATAAGCGGACTACAGCTTTTCCTTCTTTGGCAGGATCAATTGCAAACTTAATTTTTAAGTCACCACTCATTGGCAAATCTTCATCAATTGTGGTGCTGATGATTTCGGCTTGCGGTGCCAAGTGTTGAGCAAAATCCTCTAAATACTCATCAGCGATAACCAAGTCTGCTTCTTTAAACGCATTGAGCGCGCGTAGCGGCAACAGGTCAGGTTCAGCAGGGCCGGCACCAATAAAAATTATTGGATGCAAAGCTGATTTACGTTTACTCGTCACTTAATTTATCTCCTATGCGGTTTTTTCTTCTATTTTCTTTTGTTCGTGAAATGCCAAAATTTGTAATTCGCTTGCTAAATCAACTCTTCTTACATCAACGCCTTTTGGAGTAACTAGATGTATTGGAGCAAAGTTTAAAATACTAGTAACGCCAGCATTTACCAAATCGTCGCAAACTTTTTGGGCGACTTCAGCTGGTACTGCAATCACACCTAACTTGGCTTTTAATTGCTTGGTCGCCTTAGCTAAATCATTTGCTGGAAGTATTTCGATTTCAGATTTTCCAGTTTTTACTTTTGTTCCGACTAATTTTTGGTCATGATCAAACAATCCAACAATTTGAAAGCCGCGCGAGCCGAACCCTCCATAGCGAGCCAAAGCTCTTCCTAAGTTTCCTAACCCCACTATCACCACAGGCCACTCGTTGTTTAAGCCCATTTCGCGAGCAATTTGAAAACGTAAATATTCAACTTCATAACCCACGCCACGCGTGCCATATGTTCCTAAATAAGAAAGATCTTTTCGCAATTTCGCACTGGTGACCCCAGTAATTTCTGCCAACTCTTCGCTAGAGACTCTTGCCTCCCCGCGTTCAAACAATTGAGTTAAAGCCCGGTAATAAATTGGCAATCGAGCTACCGTGGCCGCGGGAATTTTGCCGCGTTTAACTGGCGGAACTTGTCGAAGTGGCAATTTGGGTCTACCTATTTTGAGTGGATTTGTAATCCATACTCTAGAGATTTGTGAAGAAAAGCACAAATCCCCTTTATTTACTTGCCCAAGGCCGCACGCAATTTATCTGGATCTACCCGCCAGGCTGAATGCTGAGTTCCATCGATTAACACCACCGGGATTTCTTCTTGAAATTTAAGGGCTAAATCTGGATTTTCTTCTATAAAAATTTTTGAATACTCAAGCCCCAGTTCTTCACAAATTTGCTGTAAAACTGCTTCGGCTTCTTCACAAAGATGACAACCGGATTTTGTAATGAACGAAATGTCAGGCAATTGCCTACTTCTTGCGTCTTGCTACCCGAGTCTTGCGCAAAAGCTTGCGGTGCTTTTTCTTAGCCATCCGCTTACGACGTTTCTTGATAACTGAACCCACAAATTCACTTTCTCTCTTTAGTGCTTGCCAAATGCTATCCAAATGCCAACGACGCCCCACCAATCGGTCAGGCGTCGTCGCTTACGACTTTAAAGCTTGGGGTTAGCCTGCTTCGACGAAAGATTCACGCAAGTAATCGCCGACTGCATGCTCCGGTACGCGGAACGAACGGCCTACGCGCACTGCTGGCAATGTGCCGGAGTGGACTAGACGGTAAACAGTCATTTTTGATACTCGCATACTTGTTGCAACTTCTGCAACAGTGAGGAACCGAACCTCGCCTAAGGGTCGCTCTGAATTTGCGGCCATCATTACCTCTTTCCGAACCCAAAATGCGATGGCTTCCCCTCCGCCGATTTTGTGTTCGGCATGAACTTAGCCCCTACCTAACACGAGTGGCAATTGGGGTAGCCCTTGACTAAACCAAAGATTGAGACTAAAGAGAAGATTTAACCCTGTCGCAACTGGTGAGCACGAGCTATTGCCGCACTCAACGCCTCGGAAATCAACTGAGCCGCACCGCTCGTTTCAATAACATCAATTGCAGCTTGAGTTGTACCTTTAGGTGAAGTTACTTTGGCTCTTAATTGCTCTGCAGAATCATTAGTTTGATCTAACAACATGCCTGATCCGATAAAAGTTTCTCTAACAATCAATTCAGCAACCTCTTTACTTAACCCTAGAGCAACTGCAGTGTTAGTTAAATTTTCAATTAACCAAAAAAAGTAGGCAGGCCCAGAGCCACTAACCGCAGCTACTACATCTATCAAGTCTTCTGCAACAACTACACATGTTCCGACTGTTTCAAGTAGTTCTTTTGCGGTGTTTAAGTAATCTAGATTGCAGGTAGGCGCTGCTGCTAAGCCAGTTGTGCCTCTTTGAACCAAAGCTGGAGTGTTTGGCATAGCTCTTACTACTGGGTTCGAGGTGCCTAATTGTTCAAGTATGAAGCTGGTTGTTACTCCGACGGCCATAGAAATGACCAGAGTCTGCGGCTTAATAACCTTTCCTAACTCGTTTAAAACTACTTTTATGTCTTGGGGCTTTACGCCGATTAAAATCACGTCGGCCTCGTGCGCTAATGCGATCTCATTGACCACCTCAACGACATAAGTTTCTCGAAGATAATTAGCTCTTTCTATGCTGCGTTGCACAATCAAAAGATCATCGTTATTAATGTTCTCTTTTAACCAACCTTTTAAAATGGCTTCGCCCATAGCACCACAGCCAATAATGGTAATTTTCATAAATAGGACTTCACCGTCTGAAACAAAGATTCTGGAGCATGAGTAATTCTGCGCATTACATAGGGATACCAGTCTGGTCCAAATGGTAGGTAAACCCTTACTGGTTGATCAAAATTTAGAAGTCGCTCATGATTTCTCTTTGGCATTCCATGAGTAATTTGAAATTCAACGCTCCCTGCTTCTCTTTGAACGTCGGCGGCGATAAAGCCAGCAATCTCAATCAGCCGGGAGTCATGGGTTGCCACTGTTACTTTGGCCGAGCCCTCTAACAAAGTGCGAAGACACTTCACGTAGGAACGATCAACATCGATCATTTTTTGGTAGCCCCGCCATTCAGGCGTTTTATACGTTCCTCGGGTTAGTCGCACCCGCACCTCTTGATTGGTCAATTCCTCTGCCTGGGCTTGAGCACCTCTCAATTCGCTTAGCAGCGTAAACCCACAAGTAGGGTATTCTGCATGCAAAGTTTTTGTGATTTCAAATATCCAATCAGGATCGTCTCCATCATCCACTTCGATTATCACCGGAATCTCATACTCTTTTGCTTTGGTGATTATTGAAAATAGATGAGAGCCCGCCTTTTCTTTATTTCCTAACTGTGAGGGCTTAATTGAAACTTCAACTTTGTCATTTAATTTTGCCAGGCTAATTTGCTCTAACATTTCAAGATAAACCTGATGTGTACTGGCAGCCTCATTTGGATTAGTAGCATTTTTTTGCAGGTAAGCCAAAGAAACCAAATAGTTATCTTGAATAAAGTTTTTACTTACCGCTAAGGCTTCAAAGATATCTTCACCTGCAACATAGCGTTTAGCAAAGTTTTTAAAGAAACCACTAGCCTCTAGGGGCTGTCTAAGTGGATCAGCCTCTACCCACTCCATGAAAGTTCTTCTAACCACACTCCTAGGGTATGACTTCACAAATTCACATAAACGGGCGCGGGTCAGTAGAAGAATAGATAGCAGATATGTTTGAGGTCATGCCTGAAATTGCAACCGATTTTCCCCGCGCTTGGCTGGAGTTTGAAGATCCCGAATTTGAAGAGACCATCTATCGCTGTGACCTAACATGGCTTACCTCTAGCTGGCAGTGCATTTTTGGTAATGGCTGTAAAGGTATCGAAAGAGATAAACCTGATTACGGATGCTGCGTACATGGCGCTCATTTCGATCCAAAAAAAGAGAAAAAACGCGTACAAAAATACGTAAATAAACTCACCCCCGACATTTGGCAAAATTATGAAGCTGGAAAAACCAAAAAGGGTTGGTACGAAAAAGATGAAGATGGAGAATTAAAAACTAGCGTTTTTCATGATGCTTGCATTTTTCATAATCGCAAAGATTTCGATGGCGGTGAAGGTTGCGCCCTGCACTCCTATGCGTTAAAAAATGGCCTCAAACCGCAAGAAACAAAGCCTGACGTGTGCTGGCAACTTCCGATTCGTCGTTCATACAACAACAGAAAATATGAAGATGGAGTTGAATTTCAAATCATCACCATTGAGGAATACCAACGTCGTGACTGGGGCGACGGTGGTCATGACATGGATTGGTATTGCTCTTCAAATACTGAAGCGCATACAGCCGCAGTTCCGGTTTATCTAAGCGAGAAGGACACCCTTATTGAGTTAATGGGTGAAGCATCTTATGAGATTTTAAAAACCCATTGTGATGCCAGAATGAAAGCAATTTCTGCGATTAAAGAATTGCCTGGTCGTGAAGCAAAAAAAGTTCTACTTTCGCTGCAATTACACCCAGCTTCAAACTGGGAGTAAAAGTCAGCCTTAGGTATTAAATTAACTTCATGAGCAAAACCCTTGCCTATCGATGCACAGAATGCGGGTGGAATACCGCTAAATGGGTTGGGCGCTGTGGTGAATGCCAATCCTGGGGCACAGTTGAAGAAATAGGTGCAAGTAAATTAAAAAATATTCAACCGGGTCCAGTTACTTTCGCTGCACAAAAAATTGGTGAAGTAGACGTAAAAGTAGCCACCGCAAAAAGTTCTGGGCAGAGTGAACTAGATCGTGTATTAGGCGGCGGAATCGTCCCAGGTTCAGTGCTGCTCTTGGCCGGCGAACCAGGTATCGGTAAGTCAACTCTGCTTTTAGAGGTGGCCGCTAGTTGGGCCAAAACAAATGGGACCTCGCTCTACTTAACGGGTGAAGAGTCTGCCTCTCAGGTTCGCCTGAGGGCTGAGCGACTGAAAGCGATTGCAGATAATTTATTTCTTGCCAGCGAAACAGAGCTTTCAGCTGTTTTATCTCACATTGAGCAAGTAAAGCCGTCGCTATTAATAATCGACAGCATTCAAACCATCAATTCTGCGGATTTACCTGCGACTTTAGGCGGGGTTTCGCAAGTTCGAGAAGTCGCTGCCGCACTTATTCGAGTCGCTAAAGAAAAAAATATTGCGACAATACTGGTAGGCCACGTCACCAAAGATGGTTCGATAGCTGGCCCAAGAGTTTTAGAACATTTAGTAGACGTGGTCTTGCAAATAGAAGGTGAGCGTCATGCTCGCTTGCGTTTGCTTCGAGCAGTTAAAAATAGATTTGGCCCTGCCGATGAAATTGGTTGTTTTGATTTAAGAGAATCTGGAATGATTGGCTTAGCTGATCCGTCAGGGTTATTTCTTTCCAGCAGACAAGATGAAGTTAGTGGCTCTTGTATTTCTTTGACTATTGAAGGTACTCGACCTATCCCAACTGAAATCCAAGCTTTAGTTGCAAGGAGTGCTCTGGCTTCACCCAGGCGTGCTACCAGTGGGCTTGATTCTGCACGCTGTGCCATGGTGCTTGCAGTTTTAGAAAGGCGTGCTGGGTTAAGACTTAGTGATCAAGATGTTTACTTAGCAACAGTGGGCGGTGTAAAAATCACAGAACCTGCTGCAGATCTAGCAATCGCTCTTGCGCTGGCAAGCGCTCGCACAGATGCAGCAATTTCAAACAAGGTAATTGCGATTGGTGAAGTTGGACTTGCTGGTGAAGTTAGAGGAGTAACTGGTTTAGCGCGCCGTTTATCAGAGGCTGCCCGCCTAGGTTATTCAACTGCTATCGTGCCGATTTCTAAAGACTTAAAACTCAAAGACAAAAAATTTGAGAATTTAGAAATAGTCCAAGTAGCTAATATTAAACAAGCAATCACTCAAGTTAAATTAAATAAACCCGTGCTTGATTAAAATTACTCAGCAGCTGTTTCAACAGTTGGTGGTGAATCCGGCAAACTTGATTGCAATTCGGGAGTGAAGGTGAACGTTCTTGAATCACCCTCGCCCTCGACTGCAACTACGATCAAATTGCCTGGCAATAATTCACCAAAAAGAATCTTTTCACTTAGCGGATCTTCAATTTCACGTTGAATCGTTCTGCGCAACGGTCTAGCTCCAAGTACTGGGTCATAACCTTTAGCCGCAAGCAATTCCTTTGCTGGCGCTGTAAGCACTAGACCCATGTCCTTTTCCTTCAAGCGCTCATCAACCTTGGCGATCATTAGATCAACAATTTCGATGATTTCTTTTTCAGTCAACTGGTGGAAGACGATTACATCATCAATACGGTTTAAGAATTCAGGTCTGAAGTGTTGTTTTAACTCATCGCTAACTTTGACCTTCATCTTTTCGTAGTTTGTCTGCTCGCTCTCTCCGGTAGCAAAACCAACGTTTACGCCCTTAGAAATATCGCGGCTACCTAGATTGGTGGTCATGATAATCACGGTATTTTTGAAGTCGACCATTCTGCCCTGAGCGTCAGTCAAGCGACCATCTTCGAGGATTTGTAGAAGTGAGTTAAAGATGTCGGGATGAGCCTTCTCAATTTCATCAAATAACACCACACTGAACGGACGACGACGAACTTTTTCAGTTAATTGGCCGCCTTCTTCATATCCCACATAGCCTGGAGGCGATCCAAATAATCTTGAAACTGTGTGACGCTCAGCGTATTCGCTCATATCTAGCATGATTAATGAATCTTCATCACCAAATAAGAACTCAGCCAACGTCTTAGATAGCTCAGTCTTACCAACACCTGAAGGCCCGGCGAAAATAAACGATCCGCCTGGGCGCTTGGGGTCTTTCATTCCAGCCCGAGTGCGACGAATTGCCTTGCTGAGCGCTTTAATGGCATCTTCTTGGCCAATAATGCGCTTATGTAATTCCTCTTCCATGTGGAGCAGTCTTTGTGACTCTTCCTGGGTCAGTTTGGTAACTGGCACCCCAGTACTCATTGCCAAAACCTCAGCAATTAAATCTTCATCAACCTCAGCTACCGTGTCGAGGTCTCCAGCTTTCCACTCGCGCTCCCGCTCATTCTTTTCAGTAATTAACGTGCGCTCTTTGTCTCTAAGTGAAGCAGCTTTTTCGAAATCCTGAGAATCAATTGCGCTTTCTTTTTCTTTACGAACTTCCGCAATGCGATCATCAAATTCACGCAAATCTGGTGGTGCACTTAGCCTACGAATTCTTAGTCTCGCCCCAGCTTCATCAATGAGATCAATCGCTTTATCTGGCAATTGACGATCGTTAATGTAGCGATCTGCCAAGGTTGCCGCAGAAACCAAAGCTGCATCGGTAATGGTTACTTTGTGATGCTGTTCGTAACGATCTCTTAAGCCTTTAAGAATTTCGATGGCATGAGAAACACTTGGCTCTTGAACCTGAATTGGTTGGAACCTGCGCTCAAGTGCGGCATCTTTTTCTACATATTTACGGTATTCGTCGAGCGTGGTTGCTCCAATTGTTTGCAGCTCTCCGCGAGCAAGCATTGGCTTGAGAATGCTGGCGGCATCAATTGCGCCTTCAGCAGCGCCGGCGCCAACTAGTGTGTGCATTTCATCAATGAACAAAATAATGTCACCGCGAGTGCGAATTTCTTTCAATACTTTCTTTAATCTTTCTTCAAAGTCACCGCGATAACGAGATCCAGCAACCAACGCACCCAAATCTAAAGTGTAAAGCTGCTTATCTTTTAGCATCTCAGGCACTTCACCGCGCACGATCATTTGGGCAAGACCTTCAACTACTGCGGTCTTACCCACGCCTGGCTCGCCAATTAAAACTGGATTATTTTTAGTGCGGCGAGAGAGCACCTGCATCACACGCTCAATTTCAGTAGTTCTACCAATTACTGGGTCTAACTTTCCTTCCCTGGCGGCTACAGTTAAATTGCGCCCAAATTGATCCAAAACCAAAGAGGTTGAAGGAGTTCCTTCTGCAGGAGCACCTGCAGTTAATGGCTCCTTACCGGTGTAACCCGAGAGCAATTGAATTACTTGCTGACGAACCCGATTGAGATCCGCACCCAACTTCACTAAAACTTGAGCTGCTACCCCTTCGCCTTCGCGAATTAGGCCCAAAAGAATGTGTTCGGTGCCTATGTAATTATGACCGAGTTGAAGGGCTTCTCTTAATGAAAGCTCCAAAACCTTTTTAGCTCTCGGGGTAAAAGGAATATGGCCAGAAGGAGCTTGTTGACCTTGGCCGATGATTTCTTCTACTTGGCTACGAACTGACTCAAGTGAAACATTCAAGGCTTCGAGAGATTTAGCGGCGACACCTTCGCCTTCATGAATTAAGCCTAAGAGGATGTGTTCGGTGCCAATGTAATTGTGATTGAGCATGCGAGCTTCTTCTTGGGCCAAAACCACCACACGACGGGCTCTATCGGTAAATCGCTCAAACATCACTTACTCCGTAGGTTTTCATCTCTAAGGCTTTCCAGTTTACGACCAAAGCCCTACCCCTCGCATTTTGAGAGTCATCTAGGAAAACCGCGCATCTAGGGTAAATATTCCCCGATTTTTGAGAACTAACTCTGCCATAGGCTAAGGGCATGTCCGAAGCCCCCGATTTAACAGCCGAATTACGCTCGGCAATCCGAAGACTGGGGTCTTTGTTAGGCCAATCTTTGGTTCGTCAAGAGGGCGAGCAGTTACTAAATTTAGTTGAGCAAATTCGTAATCTCACAAAAAATGATCCAAAAGCTGCGGCGGGAGTACTTGATCGCACCGACTTGGATTCGGCCATAAAACTTGCTCGAGCTTTTTCAACTTATTTTCACCTAGCTAACGTTACGGAGCAGGTTTATCGCATAAAAGAACTTCAAACTCAAAAAGTAACTAGCGGTAGTTGGCTTTGGAGAACTGCAAAAAAAATAGAAGCAGCTGGCATAGATCAAGCCACCTTAGAAACAGCCTTTGCAAATTTGCGCGTCAGGCCGGTTTTCACTGCCCACCCAACTGAAGCGTCACGTCGATCGGTCTTGTTAAAGCTAAAAAGAATAGCTGAACTTTTGAACAATCCTGAGGCAGAAGATGACCAATTTTCTGAAATCATTGATTTACTCTGGCAGACCGACGAATTACGGTTAGAGCAACCTGAAGTGATTGATGAGGCGCGCAACGCCATGAATTATTTGGATGATGCGGTTGCTGGTCCATTAACAGATGTTTTAGAAAATTTAGTTAAAGTCGCTAAACATTTAAATGTTTCAGAGGATCACTTAAGCCAACCGCTAACTTTTGGATCATGGATTGGCGGAGATCGAGATGGCAACCCCTTCGTAACGCCAGAAGTAACTTTAAACGTTTTGACCCTCCAGCGCGGACACGCAATCAGGGATCTCAAAGCATTAATTAAACGCTTGGCAGAGGACTTATCAATTTCAGATCGCATCTCCCCTGCAATTGCTGAGTTGTGGGATTCTGTTGAAAAAGATTTAGTTAAGCTCACAGATCTTGATCCTCGCCTAAAGAGAATTAATGCTGAAGAACCATTTCGTTTAAAACTTTCAGCCATTAGCAACCGGCTTGAAGCAACTCGTAAAAGATTTGCCAACAAAGAAGCACATAAACCTGGGGTGGACTACCCCTCAAAAGTAGAGTTGCTGTCAGATTTGCAAACGCTGGCAGATGCGTTAGATACCGAGCGCACCCAATTAGTAGCTAATGGCTTATTTGCCCGCGCCCATCGTGCAATAAAAGCTGTGGGATTACAGCTGGCTACATTAGACGTGAGAGAACATTCAAATAAGCATCATGCAGCTTTAGCGCCATTGATAGACCGCGCACAAATCTCAAATAAACCATATTTAGAACTTTCTGCAGTTGAAAAATTTTCTTTGCTTGCAAAAGAGCTAGATTCACCACGGCCGTTAGCTTCATCGCCTCACGCCTTACCGGACCTAGATACCGCAAAGACTTATCAAACATTTGCTTCCATAAATGAGGCTCTAGAAAACTTTGGCCCCGATGTCATTGAAACTTATATAGTTTCAATGACTAAGGGCCCAGAAGATCTGCTAGCTGCAGTCGTGCTTGCTAAAGAAACCGGGTTAGTGGACTTGCCCGAAAGAATTGCAAAGCTAGATTTTGTTCCACTGCTAGAGACGGTTGATGAATTAAGAAATGCGGGCGAAATCCTTGAGGCACTTTTATCTACTCCGGCATATCGAGTCCTGGTTTCGTTACGAGGAAACCTACAAGAAGTCATGCTGGGTTATTCAGATTCCAACAAAGACGCTGGAATTACTACCAGCCAATGGGAAATCCACTTAGCGCAAAGAAAACTCCGCGATGTGGCAAAAGCTCACGGAGTTCGCTTAAGAATTTTTCACGGTCGTGGTGGCACAGTTGGTCGTGGCGGTGGTCCTACTCATGATGCAATTTTGTCAATGCCCTGGGGCGTGGTTGATGGTGATATTAAATTAACCGAGCAGGGTGAAGTCATAAGTGACAAGTACTTATTACCACAGCTTGCCAGAGAAAATTTAGAGCTGCTAGTTGCAGCAACTCTGGAAGCAACTGTGTTGCATGCGGAGCCTAGAGAACAGATCGATCGTATTAATCGCTGGAACCCAGTAATGGATGCAATTAGTATCGCAGCACAAGAAAAATATAATTCCTTAGTCAGGCATGAAGATCTCCCTGAGTATTTTTCACTCTCAACTCCTGTTGAGCAATTAGCTGGCCTGCATTTAGGGTCCCGCCCTGCAAAAAGGCCTGATCAAAAACAAGATTTAGCCTCCCTAAGAGCCATTCCTTGGGTTTTTGGTTGGACTCAGTCTCGTCAAATTGTTCCTGGTTGGTTTGGCGTTGGCACAGGCTTATCAAGCATTAAAAATGATCCTGAAAAACTAGAAATCGTTCGTGAGATGTACCAAGCTTGGCCATTTTTTCAAAATTTCTTATCGAACGTCGCTATGACGCTCGCTAAGACTGATCTGGCTGTAGCTGAACATTATGTACAACAGCTGGTGCCAGAGAACCTCCATCATTTCTTTGAAACAATCAAAGCAGAACATTCACTAACTATCCAAGAAATATTGTCTTTAACAGGTGAGAAAGAACTTTTAGAAAATCAGTCCGTACTAAAAAATACTTTGGCTGTTAGGGATAACTACTTACTACCACTGCAATTTTTACAGGTCTCGCTGCTTAGAAAAGTTCGAGAATTACAAAACAATTCTGAAGCTGTTGATCCGCTTTTAAGAAGAACTCTTCTACTAACGATTAACGGTATTGCAACTGGATTAAGAAATACTGGTTGATTTAGTTTTTTCTAAAATTTGCTTTGCAATTTCTTCTGCAGTTAATCCAAATTGCTTCAAAATACTATTTCGCTTGCCATGGTCAATAAATTTGGTGGGTAACCCAAATTGAATGCTGCTCCAAGTTGGTTGAATTTCTCTCAAGCTATTTGAAATCGCAGATCCCACTCCACCATTCTTGATTCCATCTTCAATGCTGACAAAATGGGTAAATCTATGCGCGAGCTCAATCAAGTCTTGATTAACCGGCTTTACCCAACGCGGGTCCACAACTGTAGTTTTAAAGCCCTGTAATTCAAGCAACTTTGCGGTATCGATCGCAAGTTGCGCCATCGGGCCAACAGAAACTATTAACACGTCGCCGTTTTCATTGCCATGCAAAATATCTAAAGATTTGTATTTGCTGTTCGCCTCTACCGCTTCGGTCAGCGCTCCTTTTGGAAACCTCACCACACTTGGCGCATCTGCAATCTTTATTGCTTCTTGCAAGGCCAAGCGCAAGGTGTTTTCATCTCTTGGTGCAGCCAAGTGCAAGTTCGGAACAATTTGTAACAATGACAAATCCCACATTCCGTTGTGGCTAGCGCCGTCATCGCCAGTTACTCCCGCTCGATCCAAAACAAAAGTAACTCCCGCATTATGTAGTGCAACATCCATAAGTAGTTGATCAAAAGCTCTATTTAAAAATGTCGAATAAATCGCAACTACTGGATGCAAGCCGGCATATGCCATCCCCGCTGCGCTAGTTGCGGCATGCTGCTCGGCAATCCCCACGTCAAACAAGCGATGTGGGTAAATTTCTTTGAATTTATCTAATCCAGTTGGACCCAGCATGGCTGCTGTCATTGCTACCACCTGCTGATTATTTTTTGCGATCTCGACAATTTCTTCACTAAATACCTGAGTCCAAGTTCTTCCACTATTTTGTATTGGTAAACCTGTTTCTTGATTTACAATTCCTACGGCATGAAAACGTTCAGCCTCATCATCTTCGGCAGGCTTATAGCCTCTACCTTTTTCAGTAATTACATGAACGATGACTGGATGCTCATATTCCTTGGCACGATTAAAAGCAAATTCCAACTCCGTAATATCGTGTCCGTCAATCGGTCCGATATATTTCAAACCTAAATCTTCAAATAAGCCTTGCGGGGCAACAATGTCCTTAATACCCTTTTTCATTCCGTGCAAAGCATCAAAAATTGGTTTACCTGCACTTGTTTTTACTAAAATATCTTTGCCCCACTCTAAAAACTTTTCATATCCTTTTGTGGTTCTCAAAGTAAGTAAGTGATGTGCGAGCCCGCCAATTGTGGGTGAATAAGATCTGCCATTGTCGTTTACCACAATTACTAAAGGTCTATTTGGAGCATCTGCAATATTGTTTAAAGCTTCCCAAGTCATTCCGCCAGTTAAGGCGCCATCACCGACCACCGCAATTACATGCCGCTCATGGCTCTCACCAAATTGCTCAAATGCTTTTGCAATCCCATCTGCATAAGAAAGAGCGGTTGAAGCATGAGAGTTCTCAACAACGTCATGAATACTTTCTGCTCTACTTGGATAGCCAGATAAACCATTTTCTTGCCGTAGTGAATCAAAGTCTTTTGCTCTACCAGTCAAAATTTTATGCACGTAAGATTGATGGCCGGTATCAAAAACCATTACATCTTTGGGTGAGTCAAAAACTCTATGCAAGGCAATTGTTAACTCAACTACACCTAAATTTGGCCCAAGGTGTCCACCGGTTTGAGTAACCTTCTCAATTAGGAATTTACGAATCTCTTCAGCTAATTGAGGCAATTTTTGCTCATCCACGGCCTTCAAAACCTCAGGTGAAGTTAAGCCATTCAGCAATCCACGCACTCTATTCGCCTCGTTCTACATATATATAGTCTGGATAACTCTTTAATCTATCGCCTGGGCCAAATTTGTGCTAATTTCACGTTACTTTGCCTGCAAAATCTCCTAGTTTTTGCCATTTACCACTGGCTGCATAATCTCTAATGCGCTCAAATCCAACGAAAACCTCTTCGTAACTGTTTATCAGCGGTGAAATTGCCACGCGTAAGCAATTAGGAACCCGGTAGTCAGGTACTAATTTCATTTCTTCTCTTAAACCGCGGGCAATTTTTTCGGCATGGGGGTGGTAGAGCGAAATATGCCCACCTCTCTTATTTGCGTCCCTCGGGGTAACCAACTCAAATCCCAAAGGCTTGAGCCATTCATCATGAAGTTGAATCATTAGGTCTGTGCCAATTTGTGCCTTTTTATTTATTTCTTTCAAAGTAGCTGCTTTAATCATCTCAAAACTAGTCTTAACACAGCGAAGGCCGATTATCGAAGGGCTCGCTATTTGAAAACCCCTCATGCCTGAGGCTCGCCTAAAATCTTGCCCCATATTGAATTGATCCTTTTGAGCAAACCAGCCTTGAATTGGCATTTCTAACTTTTCTTGTGCACTTTTTGACACATACATCCACGCAGGTGCGCCTGGCCCAGAGTTTCCGTATTTGTAAGTACAGCCAACTGCAAAGTCAACGCTTGAACTTTCATATTGAATATCCACTACGCCAACTGCATGACTCGCATCCCACACGAAAGGAATGCCTTTCGACCTGGCGACTTCACCTAGTGCCACAACATCATGCAGAGCGCCAGATCTATAATTCACTTGCGAGAGCGTTATGCAGGCAACTGAGTCATCTAAATAATTACTCAAAATTTCTGGCGTCACTAATTCGTCACCAATTCTATTCGGCAAAATCTCATTATCGATTAGTCTTATTTCTAAATTAAATTCTTTGGCTATTCCTTGCAACACATATCTATCCGTTGGAAAGTTAGCGCTATCAGTAACTAAGACTTTTTTACCTGGTCTTAAAGAAATTGCTGCTTTTATCAATCTATAAAAATTAACGCTTACCGTATCCATTACCAATACTTGCCCAGACGCTGCACCTAATGCAGCTTCACCTAGTAAGTCGCCTACTTTTTCAGCTTCATCAATCCAATCTGCCCAACCTGCTACAACTTTTTTTCCCCACTCATCAAATAGGAATCTATTAATTTCTGCAACCGTTGATTTTGGCAGACGACCAAGTGAGTTTCCATCTAGGTAGCAGGTAGCGGTGTCTGCGATTAAAAACTCATTGCGGTACCCACTTAAGGGGTCACTTATATCTAAATTTTTTACATAATCTTTTGTTACCATCACCTATAATTCTAGTGTTAATCTTTAAAAATAAGTGATACTATAAGAGTCTAATCTTCAAGTTCATATGTTCAGATACGATTAGCAAAAGGGGATTTATTTGCTGCGCCCAGTTAAATCTGAAATGCACCAAACAAAAAAAGCATTACTTGACACTGTTTTACAACTTTTAGAATCAAAACCAGCAGATCAAATTGCCATTGATGAGGTCTTGCAAGTATCAGGAATTTCAAAAGGTTCGCTTTACCATCACTATGAAGATTATCCAGATTTAGTTGAAGATGCTTTAGTGTTTCGCTATGCAAGATATGTTGATTTGAGCATGGATTTAATGGGGCCCATTTTAAGTGAGCCAAAGAATAAATCAGAATTTTTTGAATCATTAAAAGTTTTAACTAGGAAAACCCAATCTGATAAAAATGCCCGAAACCGGCAGGAGCGCGCAGAATTACTTGGACATGCAGGACACAACGAAAGGCTGAAACGGAAACTTGGATCTGAACAAAAACGCCTTACTGACGAGTTAAACTCATACATGCAAATTGCGGTAGACAAAGGATTCTTTGATGAATCTCTTGACACAGAGGCAGCAGCGCTGTTTATTCAGACATATACACTCGGTTTAATTCTGAATGACATTGTCGAAGTTCCTTTAGAGAAAGATCGTTGGAACGAACATATTGACCGCGTGCTAAGTATGGCGTTCATATCAAAAAGTTAATATGGAAAATCTTGATACCTCAAAAGCTGTTACTTATAGTAATTACTTAAAAATTTCGGAGCTCTTAAACCTTCAAATACCTCTTTCCGATGGCCCGGAACACGATGAATTGTTATTTATTGTGATACATCAAACTTACGAATTATGGTTTAAGCAATTAATTCATGAATTTGATCGGGTATTTTTACTCATGAAAAATTTAGATTTATATGCGACTCTGGCTACTTTAAGCAGAATTCGTACAATTTATAAAACTTTAGTTGCTCAGATTGACATTTTAGAAACTATGACACCTGTGCAGTTCAATACCTTCAGATCTAGACTGGAATCTGCCAGCGGCTTTCAATCTGCCCAATTTAGAGAAGTTGAGGTAATACTGGGTAGGCGTGATCGTCAGGCAATTAGTCACTTACCGCAAAGTGAGCAAATAACTTTGAGAATAAGCGAACGAATGAAACGGCCCAGCATTTGGGATGCAACGTTAAATTTTCTATCTAGAAAAAATTTTAAGGTACCTAGTGAAGTACTAAATCGAAATGTTTCTGAACCCTATGTTCCAAACGAAAAAATAGAAATTGTCCTAGAGGAAATTTATAAGAATAATCCTGACGTTGCCTTGCTGTTTGAAAAGCTAGTTGATATTGATGAAGGCCAACAAGAGTGGCGTTATCGACACGTAAAAATGGTAGAAAGGACCATTGGGAGAAAATCTGGCACCGGCGGATCAAGCGGAGCAAAATATTTATCCAGCACGCTATTTAATCCAATGTTTCCAGAACTATGGCAAGTGAGAAGTCGACTTTAATTATTTTGAGTATTTTTTAGGTACTACTGCCAAGGCATAAACCACCCACATCGCTAGATAAGCGGGGTTTGAGGCATAGAAATACGGTCGAACTTGCCAGGTGGCAACTAGCCATAAAGTTAGGCTTAAAAAAATTCCAGCGGTAGCAGCAAGAAACTTAGCCCTGCCAATCAGTGTTAAAAAGCCAATAGTTAATTCAATTAAAATTATCAAAATACCAAACAAGACAGAATTTTCGATCACAATTGATAAATACGAGCTAACTGGAGAAATTTGACTAAATGCTTCAACCTGAGCCCTCAACGAAGTTGGTTCTTCAGGTTGTAAAAAGCCCTCATCTAAAATTTTATAAATTCCGGCATAAAGGAAGGTCCCACCAAGAAAAAGTCTTAAGGCTCGAATTGCTGGGATTTGCCTTTTATAAGAACTTAAAAGCGAGCTAATTTTTAACCTCCCAGGAGTTAGTTAGGAGTTTAGCAGTGGCAAAACGGCTCCAGTAAGTGTTGCCGCTGCCATTAATTTACTTGGTTTAATTTGAATCTGATCTTGTGGGAACACGTGACTTCTTGCTTTTACTTTTTCAGCAACTTCTTCTACTAGTTTTGGGTATGCCAAAACTAGGCCACCACCCAAAACCACTATTTCAGGCGCATACAACACCAAAGCGTTAATGATCCCGATCGTTAACCAGTCTTCATAATTATCTAAGGCTTCTCTGGCACTTGAGTTGATTTTATTTAAAGAGGCAACGACTTCTGCAAAATTTTTAGCACCAGATTCTTTTAGGATGGCACTTTGACAAACGCGGGTTTCCAAACAACCGGTTTGGCCGCAAACGCAATAAATTCCATTGGGTTCGACAATCATGTGGCCAACTTCGCCAGCAAATCCATTACCTCCGGAATAGACCTCTCCCTCTACAACTAACGCCGCTCCAACTGCAGTGCCTAATGCCATTCCTAAAGTGATTCGCTTCTTTTTTCCGGCACCATAAAGTGCCTCAGCTAAGGCAAAAGAGTTAGCGTCATTTTCTAGGTGGCAAGAAAGTCCGGTACGAGATTCGATCTCTTTAGTAATAGAAACACCAGACCAATCGGCAGGCAAGTTTCCTGCGTAATTTACGCTTCCAGATTTAGTATCAACTAGGCCGGCAGTCGCGATTCCTACGCCATTAATTTCGGGGTGAAGCTGACGGTACTCCTGTATTTGATCACAAATTGCATCAAAGATTTTTCCAGCAGAACTGTTGGGAGTAGGAATTCGTTCAATCTTTGAAGGTTTAGCTGCATCATCAATAATCTCAATTACCGAAGTTTTAATGCTACTTCCGCCAACATCGACCCCGACAAATTTCACAGAAGTTAGTCTTTATCGATAACTGCTACCACGTCAATTTCGACCAAGATGTTATAAAGATCTGAGCCAACTGTGGTGCGAGCAGGATATGGTTCAACGAAATATTCGCGATAAACCTTGTCATATTCTGCAAAATCTTCTAGCAAATTTTGTAGATGTGAAGTTACCTTAACCACATGAGAGAAATCAAGACCTCGTTCTGCCAAAACAGCCTTGATGTTGTCCAAAACTTGTCTTGTTTGTTCTGCAACATTAGAGCCCACAACTTCACCAGTGGTTGGTGACATTGGGCCGAAACCTGCGGTATACAAAAATCCATTTGCTTCAATGGCATGTGAATAAGATCCGCCTGGTTTTGCTGCATTTGACGACATAATTTGTTTTCTGCTCATAACTCTCCTTTAAAAGTAAGTCAGATATAAATCTAATATCTGATAATCATCGCTAACCACTGGGATCAATGGCCACTTATCAAAAGTAGTGCAGGGATGCGAAATACCAAATGCAACCAAGTCACCCACCTTCAATTCTTGGTTTTCAGTCTCAAGATAAATATGTTGATCATTGGTATTTAGAACTTTTCCAGTTAATTCTTTAATAGGTCCCGAATCTGCTTTGAACTTTAGAACGAAGGGTAAATCTATATCTACAGAAATATCTCGCTTGCCCCCATTGATAATAGCTAAATGGCTTTCTGGCCGAGAATTTACGATTGACCATACTTCAAGAGCTGGTAAAAAAAATGCGTCTGAATTTTGAGCAAAAGGATAAACTTCTGCATAAAATCCATGATCATGCGTGACGTATCCACCGCTTCTTAAAATTACTTTATACTCATCATCTTGAGTTAAGGGTTTTAATTCATCAACCACTAAATCAAAAAAGGCGCTGCCTCCAGCACTGACCAAAAAAGGTGTTTTCGCTTTCGGCTTTACTGATTGCGCAAAACTAACAAGTAATTTCAAAAAATCCCTTACTTTATTTACGGAATCCGCAGATCGATCCTTGCCAAAAGTTCCTTCATAGCCAGAAACTCCTGCAAATGTCATATTCTTTGCGGCAAGAATTTTTTCTACTAACTGATTAGCAACTGCTAAATCTCTAACGCCTGTTCTACCGTGGGATTTTCCGAGTTCCAGCAAAATATTAACTGGCTTCGTGGCGCTTTTTTCTACAATTTCAAAACCAATTAATGAGTCTACATAGAAATAAATTTCTGCATCTTGCTCGCTTAGGTATTTAATTGAAGATGGATTAACCACTTCATTGGCAATTATTATTTTGTCAAATCCAAACTCTAGAAAAGTTCTTGCTTGAGAAGCATTTGCCACCGTTACGCCCCATGAGCCATTTTCAAGTTGACGTTTAGCCAATTGTGGCGACATGTGAGTTTTGACATGTGGTGAGAGCAAAACATTGTGCTTCTTGCAAAAAGCGTCCATGGTTTTTAGATTTTGCTCTAGTGCGCTATCTAACATGATTGCTTGAGGCCACTGATAGCCGTCTAAAAATAAATTTTTTGATTGCTTTAAGTACTCTTCACTTGAAAGTCCCAAGGCACTTTCTGGCAAACCCCGAAACTTCCAACTTAATTTAGTGTTTTCAATCTCAGCAAAATTAAACATTTGCCACCCTGGGGAATGCTAAGTGACCGCGGACATTTAACTTTATTTTGTAAAGTGACGAACTTGCCGCTATGTACAAAGTAGATAACTCTTTGCCGCCGAAAGTACAATTACCTGGGATTTCACCAGTTGCAATAAAACCAAGATCGTTGCCATCAGGGTCAATTATGTAAACTCCAGCTTTTTCGCCTTCACCCCCAGTGACGTACAAGTTTCCTTCGGTATCTAAAACCATTCCATCCATACCGTAACCATCTTTAAAATCTAAAAGTGTTCGGCTCCACTCCCATTCGGTTCCTTGATGCACGTATTCTTCTAAAGTTCTTTTACCCCCAGGCTTAGGGTTATGATCAACTAAATAAAGTTTTTTATTGTCCTGTGAAATTAAGATCCCATTGGGGTACTGTAAATCTGAAATTATTCTTGTAATTTGTAAGTCTGTATCAATTTTATAAACCGCCATACAGTCTTGCTCAATATCTTCGTCATATCCGTATCGTGGGTCAGTGAAATAGATGTTTCCTGCTTCATCAAAACATAAATCATTAGGGCCATTTAATTTCTTGCCTTGATATGAGGTTGCTAAATCAACAACTTCTCCATTTTTTTCATATCTTCTTACTGCGTGAGCGCCACCTTTTTCAGAAGATTCATATTTTTTACCATCACAGCACGTGACTAATCTGCCTTGATGGTCAAAGTTCATTCCGTTTGCATGTCCAGATTCAGCTGTCCAAATTTTTGTAGTCTTATCAAATTCGTTGTAAACATAGATTATGTTTTCAGAGCAATCAGAAAAAAATACATTTCCTTCATCGTCCGCCGCTGGGCCTTCCGTAAAAACCCCTTGTGAAAAGACTCGCTCTAGCTTTTCACCATCAATGAAAATGCTCATGCCTTACTCCAATATTTAGGGTTCCGAACTGATCGCCCTACTACTAAATCTGTGCGCTTACGGTTTTTAATAACATACTCAC
>Ga0208547_1000492_pt1 | contig 22736 bp, 24 predicted proteins | sample DEB08_DNA_5_FD_185501 | JGI IMG/M metagenome (GOLD analysis project Ga0208547, IMG submission 185501) | Aqueous microbial communities from the Delaware River and Bay under freshwater to marine salinity gradient to study organic matter... | ecosystem: Environmental > Aquatic > Marine > Coastal ...
ACCACGCGAGCCATCCAAAAATGGCACAATGAGGGTATGCCTTTGGAGGGTATGGACGGCAAAGAAAACCAATATGATTTGACGAAATGCGTTGAATGGTACGTCAAACGACGAGTTGGCAATGACCTCCAGTATGAAAAAACCAGACTGACCAAGGCACAGGCCAACAAAACCGAACTTGAAGGCAAATTGCTGGAGCGTGAGTTGCTGCGAGCCGATAACGTAAAAAATGTTTGGGTTTCGCAAATCATCGCTTTTCGTTCTCGCGTTCTCGCCATGCCCACCAAGCTTGCACCGGACATTCTGCAAGCAACCTCTTTGACCGAAGCGAAAGGAATCATCGCTGACGCCTTGGAAGAAGCTTTAAAAGAATTCAAAGACGTCCCACTTGACGCTTACGCATGAGCGGTTTACTTCAGCAAGTTCTTCAGGAATCTCTCCAGTATTTTGAACCTCCACCAAAACTGACAATCAGCGAATGGGCTGATGAATACCGCAAGTTATCAGGTGAAGCTTCAGCCGAGCAAGGCCAGTGGCGAACAGAACGAGCCGAGTTTCAGCGCGGCATCATGGACGCAATCAGCGACCCACTGATCCACACTGTGGTTTTAATGTCTTCAGCTCAGTGTGGCAAATCTGAAATCCTGCTGAACACTCTGGGCTATTTTATCCATTTCGATCCTAGTCCAATTCTATTTCTTCAGCCTACGGTTGACGCTGCCGAAGGATTCAGCAAGGAACGAATCTTTCCAATGCTGCGAGATACGCCAGAACTCAAGCAACTAACGCTTGACGGCAAAGGCAACCAAAGAGACACGATCCTGCAAAAGCGTTTTGCTGGTGGTCAGTTGACACTAGTTGGTGCAAATTCAGCAACAGGCTTGTCTTCGAGGCCAATCCGAATTTTGCTTTGTGATGAAACAGACCGTTACCCATACACGGCAAAGATAGATGGCGACCCGTTGCGGCTGGCAATGAAAAGAACGTCAACGTATTGGAACCGCAAGATTGTTTTGGTTTCAACTCCAACCGTCAAAGGCGTTTCGGTGATTGAGCGTTGGTTTGAGGAATCAGACCAAAGATTTTATTTTGTCAAATGTCCACATTGCGAGCATGAACAAACACTTCAATGGAATTCGGTTAGATGGACAGGTGACGGTTCAGACGCAAAGCTACATTGCGAAAAATGCGAAACAGGCTGGACAGAAGGCGAGCGACTGAGAGCAGTTCGAGCAGGAAGTTGGAAAGCTAAACGCCATTGCAACGGAATCGCAGGTTTCCGGCTTAATGCGTTGTACTCACCTTGGACTAGGCTTGCTGAAATGGCACAAGAATTCTTGCAATGCCAAAACTCAGCACAGCAGCTTCAGACCTTTGTCAATTTGTCTTTGGGCGAGACTTGGGAAGACCAAGGCGAAACGATTGACGAGCATGGTTTGTACAACAGGCGTGAAGTCTACAAAGCACCAGCACCAGCAGAAGTCTTGGTGATTACGGCAGGTATTGACGTTCAAGACGATAGATTAGAAGTGACGTTTCTGGGAACAGGCAAGGACAACGAAGGCTTTATTCTTGACCATCAGATTCTCCATTCAGATCCAGCCGCACCACAGACTTGGATTCAATTAGACAAACTTCTGAAAGAAAGGTGGCGTTGTGCCGATGGTCACGAACTGCCAGTGCAAGCGGCTTGTATCGACTCAGGTGGACACTTTACGCAAGCGGTTTATGAATTCGTCAGAAGCAGAACGACTGCGCGAATCTACGCAATCAAAGGTGTGGGAGGTGAAGGCAAACCACCAATCGGCAGACCAAGCCGAAACAATTCCGGCAGAATCAAACTCTTTCCGGTTGGGGTGGATACGATCAAACAAGCAATCTTTGGTAGACTTCGCATTGCCAGCGGACCAGAAGCGCTAAGATTTCCAAAACATTTAGATGAAGAATACTTTGCACAACTCACGGCTGAAAAAATTGTCACCAAGTACCACAAAGGCTTTCCTCGCAGAGAGTGGATAAAAATCAGACCACGCAATGAAGCCTTGGATTGTTTAGTTTATAGTTTAGCAGCACTCAGTTCGCTAAACATTCGAGACTGGAAACGACTGCAAAGAACTGCTAAAGTACATGAAACTGTTGAAGAAACCGTTGCCCAACCTGAACCACAACCACAACGAAGAACTTTGAAACCTGCACGAAGGCCACAATCTTGGATTCAAAGGTTTTAGTATGCGAAACCGAAGGAACCGATATTTGACACCAAAACAGTTGGCTGCTGAGTTGGACGTCAGCGAAAGAACAGCCTACCGATTCTGTGAATCCGGCTTAGTTCCGGCTTATAAAGTTGGCGGAAGCTGGAGAATCGAAAGCCAAACCAGTTACTTAGATTCATTTGCGAAGCTTCAATAGCTTTGCCAATTCTGCCAATTCTGCCAATCCTGCCCACAAGCTTGAAGTTCTGCGCTATTTCTAGCGCATGGCAACCAATCAATTCGACCGCGCAAATTACCCCACAACTGAACCTGACCGTCTTGTAGCTGGCGAACGTTGGCTATGGCGCAAGGACGATCTCGCTTCAGACTATCCCCCAGATTCATATTCCCTAGAATATATCGCTCGCTCACATGGTGGCTCTTCAACTGAGTTTAAGATTCAGGCCACAGAAGCAGACAGCACCTACTTCATCGAAGTCTCTTCCAGCACCACACAAACCTACCCACAAGGCCACGTTCATTGGCAGGCTTGGATAACTCGCACCTCTGATTCAGAAAAAATCAAAGTCTTAGAAGGACACTGGGAAATTTCTTATGACTATGACGTCAACCACGATCCCAGAACTCACGCTGAAATCATGCTTGAGAAGATTCAATCTCTTCTCGAAGGCCGAGCGGACAATGACGTTGAAGAGTATTCGATTGGGAACCGCAGCCTGACGAAGCTTTCAATTCAAGACCTGATGAAGTGGCGCGACTACTACAGACAAGAGGTTGCTAAAGAAAATCAGCAAGCTAGAGCAAGAGCAGGCAAACGTCCTGGCAATCTGGTGAAGGTTGAGTTCAGGAGGGCAGGATGATCCAAGAGGCTATGTGGTGGCTAACGGATAGAGTCCACAGACAAGCACCAGAAAACCCAAGCCCAAAGCAGAAGAAGCGTCGATATGATGGCGCGGCTGGTTCGAGATTCCTGGCGGATTTTGTCGGTTCAACGACCAGCTCAGACGCAGAACTTCAATATTCGCTTCGCAGACTTCGAGACAGAGCCAGAGAACTTTGCCGAAATGACGATTACGCCAGACGTTACCTGCAACTCATGTCAAGCAATGTAGTTGGCGAGCATGGCTTTACACTGCAAAGCAGAGCCAGAAATCTCAATGAGCCGAATGTTGGACAGTTAGATGCTGCTGGCAATGAAATCATTGAAAGAGCATTTCGACGTTGGGGCAAATCCTGTTCAGCAAATCAGCGTCAGTCTTGGCTAGATATTCAGCGATTGGTCATTCAAGGTCTTTGTCGAGACGGTGAAATCCTGATTCGTTTTGTTCGTGGCAAACGTTGGCGTGACGGACTCGCTCTGCAAGTGCTAGAGCCGGATTACCTCGACGAAGAATATTTCACCACAGAGCCAAGAGGCCGCAGAGTGGTGATGGGCGTTGAGTTGGACGAGTTCGACGCACCGCAAGCCTACTACTTAAAATTAGGTCAAGGCCATCCGTTCGATACGTTCGGGCAGAGAAGAAGCGACAAGCGGACAAGAGTTCCGGCTGAAGACATCCTGCACATTTACCTACCAGACCGAGCACAACAGACCAGAGGCGTCAGTTGGTTTGCTTCAGCAATGACCAGAATGCGGATTCTCTCAGGTTATGAAGAAGCAGAACTGATTGCTGCTCGTACATCAGCAGCAAAAATGGGTTTTTTGGTTTCAGCAGACGGTGAAGGCTTCATTGGTGACGAAAGCGCAGACGGCAATCAAATCATGTCTGGCGAGCCTGGTTCAATTCAGCAGCTTCCGGCTGGAATGACCTTTCAAGAGTGGAATCCTAGCCATCCAACTTCAGCATATGCCGAATTTCATAAAGGTGTGCTTCGCGGAATCGCTTCCGGCTTGGGCATTTCTTACACCAGCCTGTCAAACAACCTCGAAGGCGTCAGCTATTCATCCATCCGGCAAGGCGCACTCGAAGAACGCGATTTATACCGTCAGATTCAAAGCTTTTTGATTCAGCACCTCTGCGAACCTGTTGCTCAAGAGTGGCTGAAAATGTCGATGACTTCCGGCTCAATCCCCATTCCGATTACCAGATACGACAAGTTTTCCAACACCTTGGAATTCAGAGGCAGAGGTTTCAGTTGGGTGGACCCAGCAAAAGAGATCAGAGCAGAAGTCGAAGCAGTGAGAAATGGCTTCAAGTCATTGAATGACGTTGCCAGACAATACGGACGTGACGTTGAAGAAGTATTCCAGCAAATGCAGAACGACAAGGCAATGGCGGAACGCTACGGAATCAGCCTAGCCTTTGAGCCTTTGGGCTCGCCTCATGGCCCGATTGAGCCAGAGGTTGAGTAATGTCAGAAAACCACAAGCCCACCAGTGGCATGGTCGAGGAAGCCAACCGAGGTTTGGATTGGAGACGAGAATTTGGCAGAGGCGGAACGTCTGTAGGTATCGCTCGCGCCAGAGACATCAGCAACGGCAAGAGCCTGCCACTGGCAACCGTGAAGAGAATGAAGTCTTTTTTTGCTCGCCATGAAGTAGATAAAAAAGCCGAAGGATTCAGACCAGGCGAAAAAGGTTATCCAAGTAATGGCAGAATTGCTTGGGCTTTGTGGGGTGGGGATGCTGGCAAAAGTTGGTCAGAAAAAATCGTGAATCAAAGCGAGAGAGTTATGGATTTAACTAGCATGACTGAGCGGCATGTCATTGACGTCGAAGAAACGCAAGACGAGTACATTGTGGCGTTTGCCAAAGCGGAACAAGTCGCAGAAGAGCCGGAAGAAAGAGAAGTTGAACAAGTCGAAACCAGAGACTTACCAGTTCAAACGCAATACCGAACCGGAAGCGTTCGGATGATGGACGAAGAACACGACCGTCGAGTGATGATGAGCATATCTTCAACGAATCCGGTTGAACGTGAATTCGGCTATGAAGTTCTCGAACACAATGCTGGAAGTGTGGATATGGAATTCATGTCTTCAGGCAAAGCACCTCTGTTGTTGGACCATGACGCCAGACAGCAGATTGGAGTGGTTGAAAAGGCGTATATGGACAACGACAAGCTTCGCGCACAAGTAAGGTTCAGCAAAAACGCAATGGCGGAAGAAGTCTATCGTGACGTAGTCGATGGCATCCGTGGCAACGTTTCGATTGGCTACCAGATTCAAGCAATGAACAAAGACGAGAACGGCTACAAAGATAAGCCGCTTTATCGGGTGAGTTCCTTCAAACCATTGGAGGTTTCAATGGTTTCCATACCTGCCGATTCTTCTGTTGGAGTGGGCAGAGCATACAAGCCGGAAGCTTCCGGTGATGATAACAACTCAGCAATCAAAGGAGAACCTATGCAAGCTGAAGTAGTTAAAGAGCCGGAAGTTCAAGTACGGCAAGAAGACCAACTGAAAGAGTACCGCAACCAAGCTTCTCAGATTCTCGAACTGGGCAAGCGGCACAACGAGTATGACCTAGCCTTTCGCGCACTTCAGGAAGAGCAAAGCCTAGCTGAATTCCAAGCCATGCTTTTAGAGAAGAAGACTTCCAAGCCAATCGACTTCTCAGTTGACGCGACACCAAAGGAAAAGCGCAACTACAGCTTGGTAAGAGCCATTCAAGCCGCAGATGCAAAGGATTGGAGCAAAGCTGGATTTGAACTCGAAGTTTCTAAAGAACTGGCAAAGAAGCAAAGCCGACAACCAAAAGGCTTCTTTGTTCCTGACTTTGGCTGGCAGACTCGAACGGTATCAACCGCAGCCGGAGCAACTTTTGGCGCAGGTTCTAACATTGTCCCAGAGGACTACAGAGGTGATCGCTTTATCGACGCCTTGATTTCAACCTCAATTCTTGGGCAAGTGGGCGCAACCGTACTGAACGGACTGCAAGGCAACGTGGCGATTCCCAAAATCAGCACCAGCACCGCAGCGGCATTCATTGCAGAAGGCGGTTCAGTTGGAAACAACGAGCCTGACTTTGCTCAAGTCACCATGACGCCAAAGCTTTTGGCGAACAAGGTTGCTGTGACTCGCGAGTTGATGATTCAGTCTGACCCAAGTGTGGAGCAGTTGATTCGTAACAACATGGTCCGAATCTTCAGCGCCAAAATTGACAACGTTGCTCTCAAAGGTGGTGGTGCAAACGAACCGACCGGAATCCTTGGAACTTCTGGAATCGGTGACGTTTCTTCCGGTGGAACCAGCGGCAACGCCAATCTGACGTATGGCAATGTCGTTGATATTATGACCGAAGTCAGCCAGGACAACGCTCTGCTTGGCAATTTGCGTTGGGTAACTCATCCGGCAGTTGTCGGCAAGCTGATGCAAACCTTGGTGGCTGCCAGCACTGACTCGCGGATGATTATGCCAACACCAGATTCGATGCTTGGCTATCCGGTAGTGCAGACCACGCAAGCACCAAGTTCCTCGCCTTACTCCCTAATTTTCGGGAACTTTAGCGATCTGTACATTGGCTTCTTCTCAGCACTGGATGTGCTGGTTGACCCATACGGTTCAGCAGGAACAGCCACAACAAATTTATATTTTTATCAAGATATGGATATTGCGGTTGCTCATGCTGAAAGCTTCGCGGCAGCACAGGATGTGACCGTTGCCTGAGTGTATCAGCTAGACGAGCTACAAGGTTGGGGTAAAGCTCGACCTTGTATCTTACTTTGTGGCGGACCTTCTGCGCCTTCAGACCTAGCGAAAGCCAAGGCGCAGATTGGTTCAAAAGCTTACGACTTAGCCGGAGTTAATAATCACGGCTTACTTTTTCTTGGCGAGCTGGCTTGGTGTTACGCGCATGACGTGAGGATGGTCAAACACCTTCAAGAATACGAAACGCCAGCAATTGTGCACCACGAACCAAAGAATTTAAGAGACAAAGACATTCACGGTGGAATTGTCCCATTTATACGCTTGTCAGGACCAGAAGCACTCTGGACAGCAGATTATTTGGGCTACTCAGAAATTCATGTTTGCGGTGTCGATTTCTACACAGGGCCGCGCAGATACTGGCATCAGTGGGATTTAGACAAAAAGCCAACAAGAGTTCAGGAAGACCAGCAAGGTAAATGGATCGAAGCACGGGACCAGTTGCAAAATCCTGGGCGAATCGTGACCTACAACGAACGACTTCAGAAGATATTCGTATGAAGATTCAAATTATCCGCGGAACCGTTGCCAATGGTGGACCTGTTCGAGTTGGACAGGTAATTAGCGTTGACCCAAAAGAAGCCAATCAACTGATTGGCATGGGCAAGGCTGTTGTTTACGAAAACAGAGCCAAAGGCTTAGACGAAGCAGAAGCACCACCTGTGACCACTCGAACCACAAAAACAGCACGAAAGCCTAAAGCCAAATGAGCGTTGAGACTGCTGCTGATCGAACTGCCATGCTCGCAGACTACGGAACCACTGTGACAAAGGCGGACGCAACCACCTTCACAGGCATTTTTGACAATGACTTTCTTGCAGTGGATTTAGACGAAAGCGAAGTGGAAAGCACAGAGCCAACACTGTTGGCAAGAACCGCTGACGTTTCCAGCCTAGCGCATGGCGACACACTGACGATTTCGGCAGTCAGCTACACGGTTCGAGGGATTCAGCCGGACGGAACAGGCATGACTCAGATTATGTTGAGCGTTTAAATGGCGCATAAACGAGCGCAAATCAAAGCAAGAATCCAAACGGTTCTGACCGGATTGTCAACCACTGGCTTGAATGTCTTTCTCTCAAGAACTTATCCAATCGCAACCAGTGATTTGCCTGGGCTGCTGATTTACGCAAATTCTGAAAGCATTGAACGCTTAGAGATTGGCATTCAGAACCGTCAGCAACGAACACTTGATTTGTCCATTGAAGCCATTGCCAAAGGCAACACCGCAGAAAGCACTTTGGACACAATCACGGTTGAAGTTGAAGAAGCAATGGCAAACGACCAGACACTCAATGGGCTGGCAATAGATTCGGCAATCACTGACACGCAGATTCGGCAAGCGTCTGCTGAAAGTGAGTTTTTTATCGCAACTATGCGATACACCGTTCTGTATCGCACGATTGACAACGATGTTGAATAAAGGAGAAGAACAATGGCGATTCCAGATCGGTATCTACGACTAAGAAGTAGTCAACCGTACATTACCACTGAAAGCACTGCTGGCTCTTATGTCGCAGTTTCCGCTTCTGACGGATTTACAACCACTGAACCTTTGGCGCTCAGTCAGACGTTCAACACAAGCGACATTTCCGAAGTCGGCACAAGACTTCTTCAGAACAGAAGTTTTGTAAATTATGCCGAAAGAGCAACCTTTGATATTCCGTTTCTGGTCAAGCCTTCAGCTTCAGCCGGAACTGAACCAGCAGAAGATACACTTTTGACCAAGACCTTTGGAACTAAGACGGTTTCGGGTGGAACATCAGTCACATATAGCTTCAGCCGAGTTAGCGACACCTTCCAAGTGTCGCAGTTGGTCGATACATATAAATTGTATGTGGCGAATGGAACCGTTGTCGAAGGTTTCTCTGTAGACATTACGCGAGACGGTGTTTTCACCATGAACGCAAACTGTCGCGCCTCTCGAATCCGCTACTCTGGACCTGTCAACGCGACAGGAACAGACGTCTCTGTGACTGATTCCTCGCCTGCAACCGTTACCTTAGATCCTGCCAGCAATGCAGTAGCTGCCGATTACTTTTTCGCTGGGCAATTGGTTGACATTTACGACAGTTCAGATTCACAGGTGAACACTGGCGGAGCTGCAACCATCAGTTCACCAAGCACAACAACCGCAACAGTTGGAGTGCAGGCGGCTTCTGGTGATTCTTTCACAGTATCCGCGACTGACTACCTAGTACCGCACTTACCAGCCGCTACGCTTTCGACTTATGAGCCAATCGCCACTTCAGCCGCTCAAGTTTACTTAGCCGCTCAGAACACCGTAGCTGCAAGCTTGATTGCTTCAGCAAACGAGTTTCTCGCCACTGGCTTCTCAATGAGCGTTTCTAAGAATCTTGGTGACCCTGGCTTGGCAGAGATGACCGGAGACAAGTATCCAGCAGCCAGTTATGTCAGCAACGATATTACCGTGACAGGTTCTTTTGACTTTGTGATGAGGCCAGCACAAGCCTATCGCTTTGAGCAGTTTGCTCGATTAGAGCAAATCGCAATTGGCGTTCAGGTTGGCGACACCGCAGGTTCAATTGTTCAAATCATCATCCCATCTGCTCGCGTTTCCATTTCAGGGACAGAGCAAGACGGAGCCGCAGCCGCAAGCGTAGACTTTGCCTTAACTCAAGGCTCTTCTGCAACTGATGCAGCCGCTTTCTCACTCATTTACAAGTAATAATTCATGCCTTCAATTTTTGACGTCCAGCGAGCAAACGAAGTAACAATCGACTTCAATGACGCAGACCTGGACCTGACAGCAACCTTTCAATGCGTTTTACCTCACCAAAAGCTTTTGACTGAGGCTCTGAACGCAGCCACCAAGACGCAAAAAGGCAAGCAAACGATTGATTCTCTTATGTTTGCTCGAAAGCTTTTTGTGCCTTGTGTGCAGTCCTGGTCATTCGATGAAGATTGTAGTGTTGAGAACAAAAGCCTGTTTGTAGGTGAGGACGCTGCGCTCAACAAGATGGCAACGCATGTCAGCTTGAAGTTGATGCGTCTGGCTCAGGCGAAAGTTGATGACGAAGAGGGAAATTAAAAAGTTACCTAGATTTAGTCTTAGAACGAGCGGCTTATCTAGGTGACTCAGCCGAACATGGAATTCAGGAAGGTGACCGATACCAAGCCGTTTGGTGTTGTAAAACTGCTGACAACGTTTGGCAGGAAGACGAAGAGCCACCTTGCTTAGTTTGCCCAAACAATTTGACGCTGACTGAGAGAAACTTGGCAGCGGTTCAAGCCTTTCGAGACTTGGACACAACCGGAAGAGACTTGGGTTTTGACATTGGTTTTCTTCGAGAAGAAGCGATTGATTGCTACTTGAGAAGAAACCAGACCAACACACCAGAAGTCTATTCGGCTTTAGTGACGATAGACAGAGAAGTCACGAGTCACCGCAAGAAAGAGAACGAGCGCAAACGAGACTTGCAAAAGAAGTCTAGCACCGCTCGACCTACCCCAAGACCACGAAGAAAGCGATAAATGGCAAACACAGCCTCTACCATTGAAATCGAACTAGAGATTCGTGACGCCATTAATCGTTTGGGCAGATTGGAGAGAGAACTCACGAAATCGTCGCAGTCATTCGACAGAGCGGCACAAGCCACAAGAAAATTTGAAGGCGCAATAAATAAAGCCAAGGCCGGATTGGTTGCCTTCTTTGCTGCCATCAGTGTTCAAAAACTAGCACAGTTATCTGACGCAATGACTCAGTTTGAGAATCGCGTCAAGCTTGCCACCAACTCGCTAGTACAGCAGCTTGCGGTTCAGCAACAACTTTTTCTTGTAGCACAAAAAACCGCACTACCTCTTGAAGACGTTGGACAGCTTTATTCTCGCCTTCGTATTGCTGCCGAGCAATTGGGAGCAAGTCAACGTGACCTCATCAACCTAACCGAAACCGTAGGACTTGCACTGAAGGCTTCCGGCACTTCAGCAGCATCCGCACAAGGCGCATTGCTTCAGCTAGGGCAAGCCTTGAACAGTCCCAGAGTTCAAGCCGAAGAGTTCAACTCTCTGATTGATGGAATGCCTAATTTGCTGCGAGAAGTCGAAAAGCAGCTAGGACTTACCGCAGGAGGTTTGAAAAAGTTCGTCACAGACGGACAGCTCAGTAACAAGAAATTCTTTGACGCTATTCTTGCCAGCCAGAAAGCCTTAACCCAACAAGCCAACAGTTCCGCCTCAACGATTGAGCAAGCGAATCAGCGAGTTGCCAATAGCTTCACTTCTTTGATTGGGGCCATTGATGACAAGCTAGGTGCGAGCAAGTTTTTCACTGGATTCATTGACGGGCTAGCTAGCGGCATTGATAAGCTATCCATTTTCTTGGGCTTGACCACTCAAGCCACTGGTGGAGGTGGTGCGAATTTAGATGAAGTCATTCGAGGTGCTGCGCCTTCTGGTTCACAATACGCCTTCCCTACGATTGGACCTGAGCGAGTAACCGAAGCAATAGGATTTCTTCCAAACTACATTCAGCAAATAAACAGTCTTGAGGAAATTAAAGAGTTAGAAGGTGCAATCTTAGAAACTAAAGCTGAACAAGCCAAAGCAATTGCTAAAGCAGTTAATTCAAACACAGAAACAGTTAAGATTATTGGCGCACAGAATGTCCCACTCAAAGAAGCTGTAGGATACATTAACCTTGAGAACAAACTTCTTGATTCCATCATTCAGAAAAGAAGAATTGAACTTCAGCAGAACAAAGAAAATCTCACCTATTTAGAACAAGCCACCAACTACCTCAAAGAGCAGTTTGGTCTGACTGACCGCACCGCAGGAGCCATTGTTTCCGGCATTTCTGGCGCAGGACCAAACGCCAGCCGCGCCACCAATATAGCTCAGTCCAAAACGGTTGAGGAAGCCGCTGCCAAACTAATCTTGAGCAACGAAAAAGTTGCTGCTGCCATCGACAAAAGCTTTGAACTTCTGTTTGACACGATTGACCCACTGATTGACTTATTGGGCGATTTAATCAGTGCCATCAATCGGTTAATTGGAGCCTTGGCAAAAGGCATTGGAGATGGCATTCAGAGTGTGCTTGACCAAGCCGGAGTTGGGCAGGATTCATACCTCTTTGGTGGAGACTTTGCCAGCGACTTTGAACAGTTCAGCTATGACATTTCCGGTGGCATGTTTGGCGTAAATAACCGTTCGTCTGGAATGAGTGCTGAAGAATACAGCAGTTTCAGCCTTGGGTTGTGGCAACGGACGTCAGCCGATGCAGTGGCTGAGTTACTTCAGGATGTCGGCAATGTCGGCTTTTCTTCCATCATGGAAGGCGTTGAGACTGAATATCAAAAAGTAGTTGAGCGGATTCAGTCGATGAGTGGCGACGATGTGACGGACGAACAAAGAACCCAGCTTCTCAAGAATGCCGCAGCCGCAAACGAAAGCCTAATCAATCGCTTGAATCAGCAGTTCCGAGCGATGAGCAATGACAAGACAGTGGAACTGCTTAAAGAAATCAACGAGCGAGGAATTGAACGCAATCGCATTGACCAAATCCGCATTGACTACACCAAAGAAATCAATCAAGCCAGTGAAGACCTGAGCCTAACCGAAGAAGACCAGACCAAAGTCATCAATGCGTTAATCAAGGCTAGGGACCGAGAGATTGAATCCATTGAAAGGCAACAGCAGTTACTTCAGCTTCAGAGTGTTCAGTCCGATTTGCAGAGTCTGTTCAGTGATTTTGAAAACACAATTGAAGCCATCAGTGAGCTGGTGCAAAGCCTGTTTGACCAAGTTAACGATTTGCTCTTCAGTGAGTTCAACTTGGCAGGTCCACAAGAAGCCTTTGCCTTGGCACAAGGCACTTACGAAAGCCTGCTTGCCAATGCGTTTGACCCAGATGCTACCGAAGAAGACATCGAGGCATTGCAAGGATTTGTTAATGATTATCTGAGCGCAGCCAGAGATGTTTTCAAATCATCAACTGCCTTTACTACGATTTTTGAAGGTGTTCTCAGTGACTTGGCGCTGCTTGGTACTCAGTACGGGTTCAACGCACCGATTGCCGCAGCCAGTACGCTTAGTTCAGGCGCAGAGGATTTACTGGGTGACTTACCAGAAGAATTGCAAACCGCAGTCTCTGATTTAATCTCTGGAATCAACCTAGCCACACTTGCCTTCGCGCAACAGCAGGTTCAATTCCTGACCACCGTCTACCAAATTCCCATTGACCTGAAGGCTGGTAATTTCATTGTTGATACTTCAGGAGTGAATAAAGAAATCAGTCTCAACAGCAGTAACTTCAGTTTGGATTCTTCACGGTTGAATCTTTCTCTGCTGATGTCTAGCAGCATGTTCACCGTCAACACTTCTGGACTGAATTTTGGAACGATTACCCCAACCGCAACCGCTGGCAGACCAAACCTTGGAACGGTTTATCCAATCGTCTCTCTAGGCACTCCGAATCTTGGCAAAATCACACCAGCCGTATCTCCAGGCATTCCGAATTTAGGCGTCATCACACCAACGCTGACTCTGGACACCAGCAACATTACTTCTTCTTTGAATTCCCTAAGCACGATCATCAATGATGCCTTCAGTCTGATGATTGGCGCAGTTCAACTGCAAGCAACGATTCTGGAAGCGCAAGCGTCAAATATAGAAGCAGCAGGTTCGTCTGCTGGAAAACCAATAACTTTGCTGGCAGGTGGTTCTCTTGCTAGTAAATATGGCAAATATCCTACAGGTGTGGCTGCAATTGGTGCAATTCCTGTTAACATGCAAGACAACGTTGACTATACAAACGGTGGATTGAGTCCGGGGTTTCAGGTTGCTTCAGCATTAACACCAGATCAGCAATTTGCTTCTATTTATAACAAACTGACTGCGACTGCTCCTCAATATTTAAACAAGCCTTACTATGTCCTTTTATCTGCACAGTCAGGTACAGAGAGTGAGCCAAGACTTTTAGCGTTCGATGAGATTACAAAGGCCAGAGACTTCTTCAATTATTATTCTACAACCACAGGATTGTACGGGTGGGACGCACCTGTTTTCAAATACGGCTTTAGACGAGGTGGACTTGTAGACCCAATGGACACGATTCCAGCCATGCTGAGTCCTGGCGAATATATTCTTTCACCAGAAACCGTCCGCAGATATGGCGTCAGCAATCTGAATCGCTTGAACTCTGGCGACAGTGCAGCACTTAACGCAACCTCAGACCCAGAGGTGAAAAGATTACTGGCTGAATTGATTGTTGCCGTCAGAGAGAACGACACCGAGGTGAATGTTTATACAGATATGGCAGGCCAGACAAAAGCAGGCATTGAAGAATTCAGAAGCGAGCTGAGAGAAAGAACGAGACGGCAAGGCGACCAGTATATCCCAGCGAGGTATATCTGATGAGCCAGTTACTTGCCACGATCACGGTTGATGGAACAGCATACCGAGGTTCGATTCGTGGCTTTGCTGGTCAGAATTTTTACCAGCCTTTCGTCAAAAGAATGCCGAGTTTGGAACTTGGACAGGTTGAGGACTCAGGCAAGATTGGTGTGAAGTTCGGTAATATCACACTGACGAATGACTACCTGTCCGCAAGCCATCCATTCGCACTTCAGCGCTATGAAGATTTACTCACTGCACCTGGGCTTTATCCAACAAGTCTCAAATGGGGAGAAGCCGGAAGTGACTTGTTTTCTGGCAATATCTTCTTGCAAAGCGTGACCGATACAGAACTCACCTTTGCGCTTACAGACACCGAGTTTACCAAAGGTGCTAGACCTTTTACGCTGACCGAAAACTTTGCCTTTGTCGAAGCTGTCATTTCTTCAGGCGCAGGAACTCCGGTTTCCATCACAGCCTTAAATCACGGCTTTGTCACAGGAACGGTTGTCATTTTCGAGCAAATGGATTCCTACGGTGAGCTGCTCGAATATCAATCGGTTGCAGTAGATAACTATTATTACGTTGTCCGCACTGGTTCAAATACGTTCACACTACAAGATAAGGATTTTATTCCGGTGACAAGTGGCTATGGCACAACCGGAACCTTTACCTCTGACGGTAACACGCACCGAGTTGGTGTGCCGCTTCGAGTGCCGTTTTCTTGGGGAATTATCAAGAACGCTACGCCAGTTGTCAAAAAACGCGACGATGAAGTTGCCAATCCAGACTTACAAACGAACAACAGCAGCTACCCGATTGAAATTAGAGAGGATGGGGTTTTAATTTACTCGACGGATAACACAAGTTCAGAGTTCTGGAATGGTTCAGGCGGAAGTGGCGTTGCCCCAACTTCAACCGTGATTAAGCTGAACTCTGCGACTACTGGAGGCGTGCTTTCAATCTCAGGAATCAGCAACCGAGGCTCAACGCTTTCGAGTTTTTATAGTCACGTTGCCACTGAGCTTGGGCTAACTTTAGACACGAGCTATGCCTAATGGCAGGAGTCAATTACAACACCGACACCACGATCAGCGACGAGCAAGTAAACGATTCGCCTGTTGAAGTCCGGCTTTCCGTAACCGTTGAAATCGACACGAATGGAACGCTGACCGTCCGCTCTTTAGCGGTAGCCACGACAGCTTCAGAAGTTGAAATCTATAGCCCATAAATGGCACAAGCAACCACACGCAACGAGCCTTTGATTGACTTTGCGGCTGATACTGCCAAGGCCGCGAATTTATTATTACAAATCAGCGGCACAACGCTGAGAGTAATTAACCGGATTCAAACTGGTGTGGCAGCCGCAACGGTGAGAACGCCAGAATTGCTTCAATTGCAATTAGCGCCAGCCTTTCCAATTAAAAAGGTTTTCAGCGAGTATGAATTCAATACGCCTTATCCAGATAGTGTCACGCTTGCGCAAGAAACAAAATACGTTGAAGTGCCGAACTTAGGCTATGGCGAAGAACAAGGCTATGACGCACTGTCAACAATTGAAGAGAAAGTCATTGAGTATTTACGAGCGATACTTCAAAGCGAATCCGCGCCTATCTGCACGGCTCGAATTTTTGGGATTAAAGACAATTATTTACTAGGTTATCGAATCATCTGCATTGACGAAAAACAAAGCATCAAAGCCACAATCACCATTACTTCCATTATCTATAGCTTTGATTCTGAAGAGACAACCATCAGCGGACCAACAGAAATCGACTTTGTAAGGTTTGAGTGAAAATCATTTACACGAATTCAATCACAGGCGTCAGCAGTTCAGCGACTCAATTGTCGAGCGATTATGCAATCGCCAAAGTCGAGAACAATTATCCAAAGCAGGCTTACATTGCTGATGCGGCAACGGCAACGGTGACGGTGACTTGTGCAGGTGCGGAAGCCATTTTTTTCTCTTACTTGGCAGAATCGGTAACAGTCACATTCAAGGATTCAGGCGCAAGCACTTTATCGACAGAAACGTACTCGAACACCTACACACTCAGCGAGCAATACCTACTCAACGAGAAAACCCATTGGAATGATTCGGTTTTTGTGGCTTGTCCAGCGACGACCAACACGGTTGAGATTGCTTTAACCAACTCGACAGACATCAAAGGAACGCTGGACGGTTGGGTTACGGCAAGCAATGGGAATCTAGGCAGATTACAAGCGAGTGCTGCAAACATTTATTTTGAAGACTATCCACAAATCCGGCTTGGCGCTTTTGTTTCTGATGGGGTTTTTACCGAGCAAATCAACCGAATCACCGGAGACGGCACAGGCTCAGAAGATTTACAACTAACCGGAAATGGTGGCTCAAACTTTACGGTTTCTTCAATGAAGTTGCCGCTCATCGTCAACACGATTCGAGCCGGAAAAGTACTGGAAACCTACAATCCAAACGTAGGCATGTCGATCAGCCGCGATTCGTTTGGAATCAAACAAGAAAGAGACAGCGGGCTGGTTTACCGATTGGGTGAAATTCGCAGAAGATTCAGCGGTTCAGTCCAAGTCTTAGAATCCGAGAGAGACACAGCAACCAAAGTCTTTGCTGGACTGAGAATGCAACCTGTAGCCGCGCAGATTCTAGGTTATCAAACCAACACGGCAGTATTCGGAAGTTTCTTTGAGCCTGCCAGCATTGCTTATTCTTATCCTGGCTCGCAGCTTTATGACTACAACTTTGAATTTGTTGAGCTTATCTAAATGAGTTTATTAAAAACAAACGAAATCCAAAACTATAATGGTTCGAGCTTAACGCTAACTGCCAGTACGGTTTCGACTAGCGCACAGCTAAACACGGGCGGAAATATCAGCGTGACGGGTTCGCTAAATGTTTCAGATGATTCAACGACAAGAACCAATCTTGGATTGGGAACGATTGCCACGCAAGATTCAAATAATGTTAATTTAACAGGTGGCACGATTGGCAGTGGGGTGGTGTTTCCTGCTGGGCATGTGATAACACATTCAACATATTACAGTCAAAATGCATCTGTTTATTATGAAACAACAAGCAGTAGTTATACAGATATGGGTTTGGAAATTAGTATTACTCCAAAAAATTCATCAGCTGATTCGTTTATAGTGGTGAACTTTTATGCAGGACTATCCCAAAATGATGCTTCTAATGGTGTAGCTACTATCAACTATTCCACCAGTTCTGGTGTAACTACAGAATCGTCTTCTACAAAACTCGTTAGTTCTACATACCCAATTTATATTGGAGCCTTACATAATGCTTCAGCACAAATGTTACATCAAAACTATTCAGCAAATACAACACAGTATTATCGGATATTTTTGAAAAGTAATAGTGGTGGGAGCAATGTTCGCTTGATTCATCAAAATTCTACTTTTTCATTTTATGCTTATGAGGTGAAGAAATGATAACAGAAAATCAGGCTATTAGGGAATTATATGCTGGCCCAGTCAGTTTTACTCATAATGGGGTGTTTTATCACGGTGATTTTGAAAGACCAACCGAATCCGAAATCCAAGCAAAAATTGCAGAACTTCAAGCAGCAGAACCAATGAGATTGTTAAGAGTAGAAAGAGATAGACGTATTGCTCTTACAGATTGGCGTTTTCGCAGTGACCTAACTCCATCCCAAGTCTGGATTGACTACTGCCAAGCCCTGAGAGATCTACCAGCAAACTCAACTCCTGCATTGGATGAGAACGGACAACTAACGGGCATAACCTGGCCCACACCACCTAACGACTAAGCAAAGGCCGAGCAATGCCAGAGGCACCACTAGAAATGATTAATACGATAGGAATCAACGCGTTTACTCTGTTGAGCTGCTTTTGGTATATCCGATTTTTAAATCAATCATTTAATGATGAACGTGTGAAAGCACAGGAAGAACGGGACCGAATCAGAGCAGAAGCCGCAGAAGAAAGAAAACGGTTTGATGAAAAGGACACGGCTGCCGATATACGAATTTTGGAACTACAGAAATCTAGTTATCAAAGCTTAATGACGATTATGCAGGAAACTGCAAAAGTCCTTCAAGACCTGCACACTTCAATCAATGAACTGAAGGTGTTACTGCACCAAGACAGAGCTAAATGAAATCGATTCTCACAGGTTTGGCTTTGCTGCTTTCAACGTCAGCCTATGCTTTGCCTGTTGATTACAAGACTTTGCACATTGTTTCATGGGCTTATCAGTGTTCCTTGCGACTTGCTCCCACCTATCAAATGCAAGGCATGGCTTCAAATCTCGCCATGCAATCGGCAATCAAGTTATGCAGTTGTGTCATTGACCATTACCGCGAAAATCACCGTTATGTAGATTTGCAACTTATGCCGTTACCTCAAAGAGAAGCATTTGGCGAAATGTACAGTCAAGAGTGTATTGATTATCCAGAAAAGGAGACTTGATGGAATTTATTGACCACTCAGAGCATTTTTCGAGGGACGAGCTGAAATGCAAATTTACTGGTGAATGTGGCATGTCCGAAGTCTTTTTGACGAAGTTGGAAACCTTGCGTCAGCACTACGGCAAACCTATCAGACTGACGTCAGCGTATCGCTCGCCAGAGCATCCGGTTGAAAAGGCTAAATGGAAAGACGGGAAACCCAAAAGTACGGGTTATCATGTGCTTGGAAGAGCCGCTGACTTGGCAGTTTGGAATGCAGACGGTGCGCGACTTCTTCAGATTGCTATTCAAATGAATTTATTTGGTGGGTATGGCTTCTCTTTTACCGGAAGCAATCGCTTCCTACATTTGGATGACAGAGAAGATTTGATGATCTGGAGTTATTAAAATGGAAGGATTTTTAGAAATATTTAATTCTGTTATTGAATCTGGTGGGGTAGAGTTAATGCTGACGGCAGCAGGTTTGCCGATGGCAGCGGCTGGAGTGGGAATTTATCGAAAAATGAGGAAAGCGAAGAAGATAAAGGAACAACTGACAAGTTTGTAAAACCGCCACTTACCGGAAGTGTGGCAAATCCTCTGGAGGTGGCTCCCCAAGCTGGACTCGAACCAGCGACCCAATGATTAACAGTCACCTTAGTTCTTTCGGCTATAGGCTAGACGAATGCTAGGCTTGCTGGATTCTTTCAATTTTTTCTTGCCAGTGTTTCCGCCAGTTCCCAACTTATTTACCAAGTCCACTTGCTGCAAGTGGTCACTATTTAAATAAGACATGGTTGTTTGAATCGACTGATGGCGCAGAAGCTTTTGCACCTGGACAGGATTTGAACTTTCACCAGATAATAGTTCAGTCGCAACTGTACTTCTAAACGAATGCAGCGGTTTTGCGTTTTCAATGCCTACCTTTAGCAGCGCCTTTCTCATGGATTTGGTCAAATCCCCAAGACTTGAATACAAAGGCTTTCCTCTGCCGTTGTCCAAAACGTATTTCTCGCCTTGAATATCCTGCGCCTGAATAAAATCTTTTAAATCTTCAGCTATTGGAATGATTGCGTCTTTTCGACCTTTGACTTTCCAATCCTTTGTTGAGCGCAGTTCAATTCGGTCAGGATAAACGTTGTCCCATTTCAGCGCCAGCAGCTCACCACCACGCATTCCAGTGAATCGCAAAAACCACCAAGCACGAAGCAGTACCAGAAACCGTCTTCGTTTGGTTTCGTTCCAGCCTTGTTCTAGGTGTTGCCGCAAATCTTCTAGTTGTTGAGCAGAAAATACAGCAGGCAAAGGTTTGGACGAGCGAACGCTTTTGACTTTGATGGCTGCTGGCAAATGTCCCTGCTCCCAAGACCAATTTAATATGGCACGAACTGCCCGAAGGTATGAATTACAACTATGATCTCCTAGTCCTGCTTTTCGCAATGAGAGAACAAGTTGGTCTGTGAATTTTGACGAGTGCAACCGAATCCGATAATCACCTAGAATCTTTTGGTAGCGACTGAGCTGTTGCCGATACTTGCCAACCGTCCGCTCGTCACGATTCGCTTGAACATGCGCGAGGAACAAATCCAACAACTCACTGAAAAATAAACCTTGTTCATCAGTTGCTCGTTCGACTTCTCGACTCAGCGTTTCTTTCAGCTTCAGAAATCGCTCAACCAGCAAAGCGTTCAACTGGTCAGGCTCTAAGCCTTCAGCATCCACAAAACGAATCAGAACTCGACGGTATCTTTTCTTACCAATCCATAGTTGACCAACATAGGCTTTTTGCCGTTGGTCATGGACGATTTCGTTCTTGTGGCTCAAATTTTATATTTGGTTATGTGAATATATGTGTGAATAAATTGGGGGGGGGGTAACTTTTTTGAAGCAATATGTAAAAGAATATAGTGTGGCAGGATTTTACTGGTCTTCAGATCCTAAACTGGACTTGTTGGGTAGTTGTACGTTTGGTTGTACCATTGCGGTACGTTTGTCTGATTCCGTTTTTTTTTGTCTTCCTCAAGCCTCTCAATCGTTTTCTCTAGGCGCTCTATGTAGCTTTGCTGGATATTTATCGTTCGCTCTTTTTCCTTCAGAAGTTGCAGTTCAGGATTCAAGTTGGTCGTTAAATCTGTTCTGTCCATTTCTGCCTTTATCTCTTCATAAAAGTCTAAGCCAAAAATTTCCTCAACTTTCTGCAATATTTTTTTTGCTGGATGACCTCTGCGAACTCGACTGACCTCGCTTTTGTCCAAATTAAGCTTCTCACCTAACTTGTAATCAGCATTGATTTGAAGTTTTTTCTTTAAAATTTCAATGACTTGCTGACCTTCCATAAAAAACCACGCAAAAAGTTCAAAAAAAGCGTTGATTTAATTTTCAAATTTCTGCAATATTTGAAGAAACAACGCTGAACGGTAAACTGTAAACGGTATTACAGCACAGAATGGAACTACTTACAACACTAGAATTGTCCAAGCTTTCAGGCATTTCTGTTGACCAGTTGCGGACTTGGCACAGAAAGAAGAAGTTTGCAGATTTTTCAAAACAGTTTGTCCCCAAAGGCGCAATTCTCTGGGACAAAAGAATATTGCAGAAGTTGCAGAATGATTGACGAAGAACTACGCGAAGAACTAGCAAGCATTCGGAACTTGTTGACCGAAGTCTTGGTTAATCAGGACATTCTCAGCAAAAAGATTTCCGCTGACGTTGCCATTCAGGCGACTCAGTCAGAAAGAGCGGTTGAGTTGGCGAGATTAAGAAGAACGGCAGACAAGGCAATGAAGGTCAGTGCGTGAGTTGGCTCTTTTCGCAGGCGCTGGTGGCGGAATCCTTGGGGGAAAACTGCTTGGATGGCAAACCGTCTGTGCAGTCGAAATCAACAGTTACTGCGCCAGTATATTATGTCGGAGACAAGACGAAGGAATTCTCGCGCCTTTCCCGATTTGGGATGACGTTACAACCTTTGACGGCAGACCGTGGAGAGGCGTTGTTGACGTCATTTCGGGAGGCTTTCCTTGCCAAGACATTTCAGCAGCCGGAAGAGGAGCAGGCATCACCGGAGAACGTTCGGGCCTCTGGAGTGAGATGGCGCGAATTATCGGTGAAATACGACCAAGATTTGTCTTTGTGGAGAACTCACCAATGCTTGTTTCAAGAGGTCTTGGAAGAGTCCTCGCTGACCTTGCCACGCTGGGGTTTGATGCGAAATGGGGAATTATCGGAGCGCACCACACCGGAGCACCTCACAAGCGAGACAGAATCTGGGTGCTGGCTGGGAACACCGACCGCGTCAATGAGCCAAAGATCAGAAGATTTTGCGGAAGGAAGATTACCCACGCCAGCGGAATATGTTCAGAAATGGCCTACGCCAGTAAGCTCAGACCACAAAAACAGAGGCCCAAACTCGAAACAACAAGGCTTGAGCGAATTGGTGAGAATCTGGCCCACACCATCAGCGAACAACTACGAACAGACGGATCTGGACAAGCTGCTGGAACGCAGAGAGAGAATCAAGAGCCAAGGCATCAACGGCAACGGATTCGGTCTGACGCTAGCGAATGCGGTACTGATCGAAGAGCGCAAGACTTGGGCAACACCAAGAACGAGCGACTTCAAGAGTTGCGGACCAGTGGGCAGCAAGAGCCATCACCATATGACAGAGAAACAATATCTTTGCGCTCAAGTGAAGGAGGAAGATCAACCTACTGGACATCTGAACCCAGATTGGACCGAGTGGCTCATGGGGTGGCCCATCGGGTGGACCGACTCAAAGCAATTGGGAACGGACAAGTTCCAGCAGTGGTGGAACTCGCATGGAGAACGCTTAGAGACAGTTGACTGAGCCATAGTTATTTCAACTCAGTGACCGAGTTGACGCTTTGGGAGAAGCGGCTGGAGCGCTATGGCTCATTGAACAGTCTACATGGGGAAAACAAACGTTGTTTTAGTCATAGGTCAGAGGGGTCTTTCCTAGCAGCTTGAGCAACGTTTCCCCACCAAACATGGAGTTGAACATGACCACAGCACCTACCGTACAAGCCTTGTTCTTTCGAGCAGAACGAAAATCAAAGACACAGATTATCACTCACCACACCGCACC
>Ga0208547_1000495_pt1 | contig 22694 bp, 24 predicted proteins | sample DEB08_DNA_5_FD_185501 | JGI IMG/M metagenome (GOLD analysis project Ga0208547, IMG submission 185501) | Aqueous microbial communities from the Delaware River and Bay under freshwater to marine salinity gradient to study organic matter... | ecosystem: Environmental > Aquatic > Marine > Coastal ...
CGCTATTACTATTCAATCTGGAGCTCCTCTTGGTTCTGATTATGCTGGAGATTCTTTATCAATTCGTGTTTATGACTCTACAGTAGAAACACAGGATCGTTTTACATCAATGGCTGATAGAAAGCCTGACCGTGGTATAGAGTCTCAAAGAACGTTTGATGTTACAACTTTTGCTTCTCAAGCTGGTTATGAAAAACGTAGGCTTAAATCACGTCGTTCAAAACGTTCATATGATTTATCATATACTGCTATAACTGGGGTTGAAAAAACGGCTATTGAGAACTTCTACAACGCTCGTAGCGGAACTTTTGAGTCTTTCAGTTTTGACTTGTCACACATTAATGAGAGTGGTATTATAACTACACGATTTGAAGGACCGTTAACAATTGAACAAACCTATTCTACAGGCTCTAGGTTAATTGACAATTTTTATACAGTGTCTTTTAAGCTACAAGAGGTATTTGACTAATGAGCGCTCGCTCTTACGATGTAATTTTAACTGTTGACGATGCGACAGGGTTTCAAGCAACTAATGTATTGATTGGAAATACTTCTGCGACAACAGGCACAATTGCAAACGTCAATTTGACAACTAACGAGTTAAAAGTAAAGCTTAATAATCTTCAGCAAGAGTTTAGCTCTAGTGAAGAAGTTCATTCGAATACTATTGTCACTGCTAATGCTGTATCAGGTGACGGATTACTTAATACAGCTAACTTTTTAAGTAACGTATATTCAGCTAACTCTACAACAGCTATTGCTACAGTCTCTTCTATAACACAAAGCGCTTTTAAAGCACAAAAGAATGCTTTTACTCAAAATCCTATAGTTCGTTTATATTCTATATACTACCCTGGGGAATGGTATCCGCCTAATGCGGCAGGTAATCCCACAGGACAAGGAGCTGGTAAAGCGTGGCCCAATAATTTTCCACTTAGATTCGCTGAAATTGTTGGTGATTTAACTTCAGATATTTTATATAATGTCTCACTAGGTGGAACTTCTTATATTCCTTTTCCTGTCAATTCATCAACTCTATCTCAAGGTTCTGAAGGTACTATTGATGAAATATCTGTTGATATCTTTAACGTTGATAATATTATCACAACTCTTGTTGAAGACCCGTTTTTAGCTGGAAATAACTCTTCTAATTCTGTTACTGCAACAGTTAATGGAGAATTAGTAAACGGTATAGACCCAAGAACAGTGCCTGGAACTACAGGTAATCCTGATGGATTAGACTATGATGCAGATATAGTCGCATACTACGGTACTTCTAATGCATCGTTTGATAGAACTCAGACACTTCTTGTTGGAGGTACTTGGACTGAGCAAAAAATGGATACAAGAGATATGCTCGGTGGAGTTGTTGAGATAAAGACCACTTTTGCAAACTTTTTAGATACTTGGCCTGAGTATAGTTCGGTTGAGTCAGTTCGTTCAAATGTGGTAGAAGTTTATAATGCTTTGCCATATCGTGTAGGAGATAACGTCAGAGCTAAAATAGGCACAACAGAAGCTACTATTCAAGCAATAGAAGAAAATAGCTACTTATTTTTATCAAATGAGTTAGATTCAAATGTTGCTATTGGAGATCCTCTTTATATCGTAAACCAAGAAGCCGATTCTGAGTCATACGTAGAAGATAAATTTAAGATTGATCAGCTTGAGGCACTAAATGATTCTGTTGCAAAATTTAGTTTAATTTCTTGGTTACAGTATTTTAAGCTTGTAACTCCTAAAAGAAAATATTATAAAAATACTTGTCAATGGGTTTATAAAGGTCCTGAGTGTCAGTATCCTGGCCCAGCAGGTGGTCAGATACCTGGCGCTGCTACTGGTGTTGTAGCTAACACTAATCCTATTGCAGCAAATAACGAAATTGCAGCAGACTCTTCAGGCGATGTCTGTTCTAAGTCTCTTCAAGCCTGTACCCTTCGGAACAATCAATTACATTTTGGAGGCTTTCCTGGAACAGGACGAACACTCCCAAGACAATAAATCTATTTGTATCCTTCCTTGGATTCACCAGTATGGAGATTTATCTGGTCAATATGGTTTATGCTGTTTCACATTAAATTCTAAAAATAGTCTTTTTGGTAAAGGTCTTTCGCCTATAGAGGCTTTTAACTCTCAATATATGAAAGATGCAAGACTTAAGATGTTGGCTGATAAGCCTGTATCTGCTTGTAGTGTTTGCTATAAATGGGAGGCTAATGGTATAGAGAGTCACCGACAAAGAATGAATAAAAAGTACTCTGCTTATAATGAGTTGATTACTAAAACAAACTCAGACGGAAGCGTAAATAATCCTCCTATATACTTGGACTTTAGATTTGGTAACTTATGTAATTTTAAGTGTAGAATGTGTGGGTCTTACTCGTCTTCGTCATGGTCTAAAGAAGATAAATATTTTAATGTTTTAAAAGAGGACGAGCCTAATCATTATGATCATTGGACCGATAACAATGATTTTTGGAAAGATATAGATAATATAAAAAAATATATCAAAGCTTTATATTTTGCAGGAGGTGAGCCTTTTGTCCAAGAAGGTCACTACAAAATGTTACAGCTAATGATAGAAAGTGGTTGTTCTAAAAATATAGATTTATCTTATAACACTAATTTGTCTTACAATGGTTCATTTAAAGGTTATGATATTGAAAATCTATGGAGTAAATTTAAAAGTGTAGATTTATGGCCTAGTATAGAAGGTTATGGAGATCAAGCTGAATATGGTAGAAAAGGGTTAGACTTAGAGCTTTTCAAATATAACTCGATTAAGTTTTCTGACTATATTGTTACATATTCTATTGTAAGTAGTATTTATTCTATTTCAACTAACCTAGAATTAATTAAATGGATAAAATCTATTGGAAAATCTTTTAGTATAACTAACTTAGTTTCGCCTGAATATCAATCTACTACTGTTTTAAGCAAAAAAGTAAAAAAAGACTTACTAACTAAATATAAAAATGAATTAAAAGACTTAAACTTAACTAAAGACGAGCTTGAAAATATTCTTAATTCCTTAAAACATATGAACTCTAGTGATGATAGTTATTTAGCACCTAAATTTAAGAATATTACCACTAGACATGATTTATACCGTAATGAATCTTTTGAATCAACTTTTCCTGAGTTTACAGAATGGTACAGAAATATTTAGGCTATTGCCATAAATACGGTGAAATTGACTGTATAGAGTTGATAAGGCTTTTTTACAAGCAAGAACTAAATATTGATTTCTCTCTTCCTACGTATCCTAAATCAAGAAAATGGATGAAGTATTTTTCTACTAAAAACGTAGATGGATGGGCTTCCACGTGTGCTGTAAAAGTTAAATTGACAGACGCAAAAAACTATGATGTAATAGCTTTTAAGTCAAATAAATCTAATTTAATTATACATTTTGGATTGTTTTTAGCGCCAACACAAATGCTTCACATTGAGGAGGGGGGAGTCTCACGTGTTGAAACTTTATCTACTTATTGGGTAGAGCAGATACACGCCTTATATCGCCATGAATCTTTGGTATAATAAATACGTTGATATTCCCTACAAATTATTTGGTACTGATCCTACAACAGGCATGGATTGTTTTAATTTGTTATGCCTTGTTTGGGAAGAAGAGTGTGAGGTTACTATTCCTTACCGTTCTAGTGACTTTTTAAGAATAGTTGATGATAGGTGGTTTGAAAAAACTCATGATCAACTCTTTTTAAAAGGTACGAGCAATGATGATTGGGTGGAAAAACAAGACTTAGAGGTGTATGATATGATTTGTATGTGTTTAGGTTCTACTAATGTTGTGAACCACTGTGCAATGTATCTAGGCGATAATAAAATACTTCAGATGATTGAGAATAGGCCTAGTGGTGTGTATACTTTTAATAGATATTTTCAACAATACACAGTAAAGAAAGTAAGATGGAAAAATTTACCAAACTAAAAGAAGATATGAATAATCATGCTTTGAGGGACTATCCTCTTGAAGCTGTTGGTATTGTCACAAAAGACTTTAGCTATATTCCTTGTAAAAATATCAGTGATGTACCAAAAGATACTTTTTACCTTGACCCGGCTGATTTGGTAAAAAACGACGGCAATATTTGGGGAATATTTCATTCACATCCAGGCTCTGATAATCCTATTCCTAGTGAAGAAGACAAAATTGGAGCAGCATTTCAAGAGTACAAATTTTTAGTTGGATTCAATAATAAATTTTACATATACTGGTATGATAATAATATTGATGCACTAATTTTTGATGATTTTGAGGAGAAACATTGCTCGTAACGATTAAAATTCATTCTGCTTTTTCAAAGTTTTTTCCAAAATCTGAGTTTAAAGCTGATCTCAATAAATATGCAGATATTCCTTTTTATTTAGGATCAATGCATCCGCGTTTTTCTCGGTATGCGAATGCTATTGATCACGGCGACTGCCAAGAGGGCTACGCTCTATTAGACAAAAACTTAAAGTTAGTACGAGATCAAGATTTATTTATAAAATCTATAAAAGCAGATGATGTTTTTTACTTAACACCCGCTATTGTAGGCGGTGGAGGTAAACGAGGTAATATGTTACTTCTTTTAGCTGCCGCTATAGCTCTTCCTGGTGTAGTTAGTGCTGCAACGGGGGGCACTTTTGCAGGTGGTTATAGTTCTGCAGCGGCTGTGGGGGAAACAGCTTTAACTGCATCTGGTGCAAGCTCTTCAGCAGTTGCTTTATCACAGACTATTGCGATTAATGCAGGATTAGCTATTGTTACTTCAATGTTTACCTCACGGGGTAAGATAAAAGAAACTGACCAAAACATAAGACAAAATGATATGTTTGGAGCACTTCAAAATACTATTGATAGTGGGACTCCTATTCCTTTAATATATGGTATGCATCGTGTTCCTGGTCAATTCATTAGTGGTTATCTTGATACCGTTGACCACGGTAAATCTGATGTGATAACTGTTCAATCAAGGTTTGAATCATGAGACGAGAATATACTGAATTTGATAACCGTAAAGTTCCCGTCATTAAAGGTGCTTTTGGCGGCGGTGGAGGTGGGGGTAATCAAGGCTTCAATGAAGATCCGAACTCCTTATTCTCAACTGATATTCTTTTCTTGCTTACTGCACTAGGTGAAGGCCCAGTATATAGAATTAATCCTAATGGTCCACAAGATATAGAGATTTCTGAAAACTCAATCAATGATTTGATTAAAATTGATGGCGATGGCACCGAAAATACAGATCTTTTCAAAACTCTTAGTAGAACTGGAACAATTACTCAATCTGTTCTAAGACAGTTTGGGCAACAAACAGTTACACCACAACAGTTTGCATCTCCAGTCACTCTGAAAAAAGGTAATGTAGCAGGCGTTCCTGAATCTAAAGTTTTACTACAAGAGACAAGTGCTAGAGCTTGGGATGAGATTAATGTTACTCTAGTAATACAATCTTTATTTAAGCAAGAAGATAATGGTGATATTAAAGCTCACTCCGTAAAAGTAAGAGTCACATTTTTTGATAGTACAGGAACTACTGAGATCGGTGTTGTCAATGAAGAGATTAACGGTAAAACTAATACTCCATACAAAAGACTTATTAAGTTTGTTATACCAGAAGCGTCAAAGTCTGACAATGGATATAGATTTACTGTAGAAAAAACTTCAGACGAGTCTGATAGTTCTAAGATTAGTGCTACTGTGCAAGTTACAGGGTGGTTTGAGATAGAAAATACTCCTCAAACGTTTCCTAGAACAGCTCTAGTAGGTTATGCTATTAAATCTATTAATGAGCATTCTGGTGGAATACCTAATATGAGCTCTTTAGTAAAGGGCTTAATTGTAAAAGTACCTTCAAATTATAATCAACCAATTCTAACTGACGGACAGATAGATTGGAGAGAATTAGAACTTCCAGAAACAGGGACTTATGGTTATACTACTAATGGGTATAGTCTTCAAAATACTGGAACTAGTAATAAACTTACGTCTGCAAATCCTCAAATATACGTAGGCACTTGGGACGGTACTTTTGTCTATTCATGGACTCAAAACCCTGTGTGGATTATTTATGATATTCTTACCAATAATACTTATGGTCTCGGCATTCCAGAAGACAATATTGACAAGTATAAATTTTATCAAGTAGCACAGTATTGTGACGCTTGCGATGCCATTACTGGTAACTTTATTGGGGTATCAGGTCAGGCTGATGGATCGTTTAGATATAAACCAAGAGACCAATTTACTACTGTAAGACAAAAACTTGTAGGCGTTCCTGTCGGTACTCAAGTGTTAGAAAGACGTTTTACTCTTGATACGATCATCTCTGATCAACAACAAGCAATGGAGTCACTTAATGCTATTGCAGCTTCCTTTAGAGGTACCTTGGTTCATAGTTTTGGGAAAATATCTCTTGCAGTTGACATGCCGGATCAACTTCCTTCTATGGTATTTAATGAGACCAACATCAAATCTGGATCTTTTCAGATAAGCGGTGGAAGAGAGAGTGATATTGTAACTGGTGTAGATGTGAGTTACATTGAACCAACAAATCATTATAAAAGAGAAGTAGTCAGAATTGACACTATTGATTCTAATGATGGTACTGATAGAAGTACTATTGAGAACATTTTATCATTAGACTTAGCAGGCGTGACTAAAAGAAGTCAAGCATTAAGATTCGCACAGTATCAAATCGCTGCATCTCGTTATTTACGCAGAGTAGTAAACTTTACAACATCAACTGAGGCCTTGAATCTAGCTCCTGGTGATGTAATTTCTGTTTCTCAAAACATGACAGGTATAAACTATGGCTTTGGCGGTAAAGTTGTAGCTAATTCTGGAACAGAGTCAGGAAAAGCTTATGTATACCTAGAGCATTTTACTAGCCCAACTCTTTCTAATTCTACTTTTACTGGTAATACTTATCCTCTAGCTTTAAGAATAATTAAGGCAGATTCTGACAGGGTAGACCTATATATTTTAAGTAACTCAACTTTTACTTTAACTTCTACTGATAATGTGTCAACAGGTTTTGATGAAGCCAATGTTAGTGTGGTAGCCAAATACAATCCGATTACTAAGTCTTTAGACTCTTACTCAACTTTTACTTCAAATAACGTTCCTCAGAGAGGTGACTTATGGAGCTTTGGTGAATGGGAAAATCCTGGTAATTTCTATACTAATAAAGCTGGTAAACTTTTCACAGTAGCAGAAATCGAGAGAGAAACAGAAAACGAAGAAATAAAGATTGTAGCAAAAGAGTATGTCTCAAACGTATATGTTGATTCAGATACTTTTATTGACTATACTCCTACAGCTTATTTAGACATTGAGAGCGGTTTTTCACAACCACCTGCACCTTTAATTAATTTACGTAAGAGACTAAGAAGAAGAGCAGATGGCTCAGTTGTGAATGATATTTTGATTGAAAACCAAACGGACAGACTTGGTTATCAACAAACATACTCTACTGAGTATTTTGTATCACGTCCTGTATCAACTACTTTAATAAATAACTCTTCCTCTTCAGTTTTATCGCTTGTAGTTGACAACTCAGCTGCATTAGCTAATAACGCGTTAAACTCTACAATTACTGGTAAAAATGGCTTTGGTAGTTTTGCTGGTGAAATAAGGTTGCTTTGTAATGCTTTTTCCGGTGTAGATAACGGTGATGGCACAAGTAATGTAAGATTTACTATTGAAGGATTAAATGTAGTCCATGACGTTAATTTTAATAAACACGTACTAGAGGTAAATGATTCCTCGTTTTTAGGATTAAAAGGCGATGATCAAATTACAGTTCCTTTAAAGGAAAAAACTGAGGTAAATAGCTTAAGAAACTTTGTTGCATATGCTCCTGATACTGTTGCTGTTGCTGCTAATATTGTTACGTTTGACAAAACAGCTGACACAATTGATATTGAAAACACGTTAAGTAATGGAACAAATTTGATTGATTTATTACCTCCTGCTCCTTTTTATATAACAATTAACCAACTGTTAGATGCTAGATTTTATGCAAATAACTCTTTTTATGTGAGTGGTACAGATAAATTAGTAGAATTAGAAAATACATTTAGTGTCGCTACCGGTGCTGTTCAGTATATTGATTTACCTGTTCGTGTTCGTGATCAAAATTTTGTTAGACTTTATGTAGATGGAGTTGAAAAGTCAGCTGGACAGTTTACTCTTAATAAGAACTCAACATATAGGGATAATGTTGCATATACTACGGAAAGTAGTGATACAACTTATAGAGTTGAAATTGATCATTATACAGTTCCTGCTATAGAAGTAGGAGATAATGTTACTACAGGTGCAGGTAATGTTTTTGCAGTTATAAATACTAGTTTTGATCCTTCTATAGCTGCATATAATACACAGCTGACAACTAACTCTATTTTTAGGATTGAGTTGGAAAGTGCTCCCACAAATAATTTAGCTTCTGTAGTATTAACCAATGTATCACCTAATCCTGTTGGTATTCTTAATAATATTTCATCTAACACATGCACATTTGATTATGATGAGTCTGTATATCCAGGTAATTTTAGGCTTGCTAACTCTGGTATCTATGACCTTCAAGTAAGTGCAGATTATGAACGTGTGTTTTTAACAGAGGATCAGATTATTACTGATGTTCCTAACGGTATTACCTCAGTAAAGGCTAGAAATATTAATAATCAAAAACGAACCAGCCCCTTTGTTGAGAAAAATGTAGTGATTAATAGTTTACCTATCAGAAAAGTGACAGGTATTGTTGTTACCGAATCACTGTACAGAGAGCAAAATTCTGGAGTAGCAGTAAGAGCTACTTTAGCTTTTGATCACATAACAGATCAAGAAGTTACTGATTATGAGATTTCTTACAGACTTGATGCAGTTGATGCTATTGGCGAAAATGATGGTGGAACTGATTTATTATCGTTCAATACTTCAAAAGTTTCTGCTGCTGGTGTAGAGAGTGATGGTAAGATTAGATTTACAGTTAGTGGTCTAAATAGAGGTGAGACAAGCGGTACAAATACTATTTTCTTTAGAATAACTCCTCTTAACAAAAGTATTAGAGGCGTAACTACAACAACAAGTAAAGCTATTTTAGGCAAAACAGCACAACCTCTCAACGTTTATAACTTTAGAGGCGCTCAGTCTACTGACCAGATTAGTCTATTCTGGGAATATGAGAGAAAAAATGATGAACTTGTAGACTTAGATTTAAAAGAGGTAGTTATTAGACGAATAGAAGGCACTCAGCCAACAACTTTGGCTAATTTTATTGCTGCTGCACCTTTTGTCACAGTAGCAGGAGCTGAACAGCGAATTACTGTGCCTATTGACAGGTTTGGAACATTTACATATCTTGTAAGAGCTAGAGATACTAGCGGTAACTTTAGTGAAGATGTGGCTGCTATCACACTAACTACAGTAAGACCAAAAAATACAGATGTTGTAGCAGCATATAACGAAGATGATCCTTCAACTGATTTTACTGATATTGTTAATACAAACTCTGGAGAGTTTAACTTTCCTTCATTTGCAAATTCTAATACAGGAGGGCTCGCATATGCATATACTTCTGCTGTAGACAATGCTAATGGTACATCTACTGGATTTTCTGCAATTGGAGGCTCTCCTACTGACTTACTAGCAGATGAAGCTGCTACATATATAACCCAAGTAAGAGATTTTGGACAGAGCGTAACTGGTGTTGTTGGGATTGAGATAGAAGGCTCACAATCTATTCAAACTACTTGGAATGACCAACACGAACAAATTATTGAAAGCACTACTGAGACTGCCCCTAATAGCACTGTGCTGGTAGATTCGTCTTTTGGCGGAATTGGTCATATCGTTGGGTTTGCTAACTCTAGTCCTTTAAACTTTAGATACGACTCTAATAATCAAACTCTTATGAGTGGTAGTCAGTCAGGCAATGTTTATGCTATTCACCTACACGGTAATTTTACAAATGATGAGGCTAACGCAAATGTTTTCGCGTTTATTGCTGGCTCTATTAACGCAAATGCTATTGCTTTAGGAGAAACCTATTGGGCAAACGGTGAGTCTACTGGTGGTAATACAATGGCTAATCTTGCTGTTGCAGGAACTTCTTACTACTTAGTAGATTTAAAACAGTATAGTGACTTTGGTAATGCTGAGACTTTTGAGGGAGATATCGGAAAGCTTACTACTCAAACGTTTATTAGAACCTCAGATGAAACCTCTGTATTTTTTGCAAATGGAAATGTGGATGTGACCAAATTTACTGGATACGAAGTAAATGATGGATATATTCCTTATGAAGCAGGCTCGCGTACTTTTAGGCACTTCCAATTAAAATTTATCGTAAATAATTTAGAGCCGGATCAATATGACTTTACAATCGATAAGTTTAGATATACTATAGAAAAAGAGAGATCACAATTTTCAGCTGTAGTAACTTATGATGGTTCTCCTAAGTCAGTTGATTATTCAAGTGAAGGTTTTAACTTTACACCTAATGTCAGTTTTCAGGTTATCAATGCTGCTTCTGCTCAAACAGCAGTAGTCCCGACAATTAGCGAAACTGGGCTCACTTTTACCCTTTGGGATAATGAAGCTGGAGCACAAGTGCCTACAACCGCAGGTGTTAAAGTACAAATTACGGCAGACGGAGTATAATTTATGTCATTAGTAGACTCAAATACCTTTATTGAACCTACCTCTGGGACATCTTTGAATGCTTCTAGATCACAGTTTAATAATTCACTACGCTCATTGTTGATAAATTTTAAATCAACTGCCACTCCTGCTGCAACTAATATTACGGCTGCTGGAGTTAGTATTGGTGAGCAAGATGGTATGTTATTCAGAAGTGCTAAAACTAATGCACTATATATTTCTGATTCTGTGCATGTTAAGTCGTCTCCGGTTGGGGGTAATTTTACTCGTGTAGGTATTGGTAACCGTGTAGAAAACGGTATAACAGCGCTTGTAGCTAATATTGCTTCTTATGAGATAGGTGAGCTCGTTGCTACTCCCTCAGCATCTGGTGGACTATCTGCTAATGCTAGGTTATATTTGATAACTGATAATTCAGGAGCAGCTACTAGTATTAAAGATGTTGGTATTCCACCAACAAACGGTTCTGTTACTAACACCATGATACAGCTGAGTTCTATCACTACAGATAGAATTAAAAACGGAAACGTTACTATCGCTAAAGCAGATTTTACTACTGGTTCAGGTGATGGCGCGTCAGGTGCAGCTGCCACTCTTAAACTTTCTTCAGATGCTGGATCTGATACTTCACTAGGTTTTGGTACTCGTAATGCAGCAAACGTAGCGCTTGTATGGATTGATAGCGCTACAGGTCATACTTCAGGTCTTAATGTTTATGATCAGACAGATGCTTATGCTCCAATGGCATCTAATCTTGCTCTGCAGTCCGCGATTCAAGGGGGTACTACAGCTCCAGTTCCTATTGTTCCTGCTGGTTCTATCATGGCATGGAGTGGCTCTTCAGCTCCGTTAGGTTGGGTGTTATGTGACGGCTCTGCGATTTCAAGAACTACATATGCAGCATTGTTCGCTATCGCAGGCACTGCGTATGGAATAGGTGATGGTGGTAGTACATTTAATGTTCCTGATCTACGAGATAGAATGCTTTTAGGCAAGGGTACAAATAATAGCACTTTAGGAACACAGACGGGCTCTATGAGTGCTTCGTCTGTTCTTACAACATCTTCAAGCGGATCAGGAGATTTAACCCTTTCGTCTGATACAGTCAATGATACTCTAGCTTCTGGTACAAAAGATGTGGCACAGATTTCATATCTAACTAATGTGACTCAGGGAGCGCATACACATACAATTACAGTTCCAACTTCTGTAGTTAACTATATTATTAAAACGTAAGGATAAAAAATGGAATATATTAAATTTCACATTGATGAAGATGATGCAAAAACAGTTTACTGTGTATATCGTGATCTTTCACAGGGTAAATCTTCTCCTAAACTTGTAAGGTCATTTCCTTTAGATATTATTGCAGATAAAGAGCCTAAAATCTATGAAATGGTAGAAGGTGATATTACTGACGTTTACTTTGAATCAAGACGGGAAGAGACAGTTGCAAGTGAAGTAAAATGGTTTGAAGGCAATATTGACCCTATTTCTGATGAGAATGTTGCTTGGATTAAAACATTTGTAAAATGTGCATGTATTAACGAAGACTACGACGACTTAATTGCTCCCCCATCCGTAGATCAACAAGTTGATGACTTTATTAAAGAATTTTTTGAAGACAATGAGGACTCTCCTGCAGAACAAAAAGACTTTTTAGCAGAATTCTTCGCAGAACTTGAAGAAGAATCTGAATAAGGATATATAAATGGCATTAACTCGTATCACAACTGGAACTATAAGCGCAAATTCAATTTCAGCAGAAAAGGTGCAGAACGCATCTATTCAAGCTCGCCATTTCCAGACTGGTACGATTACTCTTGATTTAATAGAAGCTAACGCGAATGTTGCCGCAGCTGAAATACGTCTTAATGCAAATCTTGACATAGTACAAGATAACGTAGCCTCAAATAGAGACTCGATTAATATTGTTCAATCAAATCTTGTTTTGGCTGAAGCTAATGTTGAATTAGTTAGTGCCAATCATATTGCTTTCGCTACCTATGCTAATACAAATCTAGATACTAAAGCTAACGTATCAGCCACCTTTATCCAACTTGATGCTAATTTAGATGCAACTTCTACAAATGTTGGGGCTGTTATTGCAAACGCTGATGCTTTTGGTGCTTATGCTAATACTAACTTAGATACCAAAGCCAATGTGTCAGCAACATATTTCTTAGCTCTTGCCAACGATTATGCTACTTATACACAGCTAAATGCTAATCTTAATATCGTACAAGACAATGTTGCATCAATTCTTGATGGTACTTCTCAGTTTACTGGTCCAGTTACTATGCAGGATGCTCTCACAGTTCAAGGTAACTTAATTGTTGTGGGTGCTCAAGTTGACCTCGGTGTAGGCTCAGCTCAAATTGATGATGCTGTGTTAACCCTTGCAGCTAATACTCCTGTATCTGAGGGACTTGCTGTTGACTCTGGTGTTCTTATCAATCGTGGTGCTAATGATAACGTGTTCTTTGGTTTTGCTGCTTATGGTAGTCATATTGACTTTATCTTCACAGATGCCCCTGCTGGTAACGTTAATCATTATCCTATCGCTTATATTGATGTTCATGCTAACTCTTTTGGTACAGAAGGTGTTCACGATGCAACCTTTACAGCATTTCATCATGCTGACTACCCAACAACTGGCATTTATATGCCTGCTGGTCAAGAAACAATTAAGTTTGCTGCTGGTGGAGTTGATGTAGCCAGTGTTACCTCATCTGGTAATTTATATTTATATACTGGTATAATTCATGCCTCGCCTTCAACAGCAAACACTTTAGATTTAGATGATGACGAATTAGGCGATAGGCAAAATTCAATTACTCTTCGCTCACTACAATCTTTTGGTATCTTTATAGATTCAAATGATTCAGAAGATAATAACTTTTTCAATATATATGATGGAGAGGATGACCCAAATGCTGTAGGTAAAGATGATGGTATTTTCTCCGTTCGTGATACTGGTGAGGTATTTATTACAGATGATATTAGTGTTCAAGGTAATGCTAATATCGTTTTAGATGCTGTTGTGTCAAACGCTGTGATCGGTACTAGAGTATTTGAAGGCACTGTAGGACTACAAGCTAACGATAGTGCGACACTTTTTACAGCCTATGCGAACGATTATGCTACTTACACTTTGTTAAATGCAAATCTTGATGTTATTACTGACAACCTTGTAACAGCTCAGACTGTGGCGCACGCGAATGATTTTGTTACCTACACCCGATTAAATGCAAACGTTAACGCCGTTCAATCGAACCTCTCAACAGCACATACAGATCTTTCTTCAAATATTAATACAGTACAAAATAATGTTGCAGCTATTACAGGTGGTGGTACTTTCTTATCTCCTTTTGTTAATACTAACACTGCAACAGGAACTTCTAATGTATTCTTCTTAGGAAGAGATACAGCAAGTTACTCAAATATATTAACAGTAACTCTTGATGGAGTATTCCAAGCAAATACTGAATATGTAGCTAACTTCTCAAACGACACTATTCAATTCACTGATGCCACAATCCCTTCTGGTACAATTGTAACAACCTTTGTAATGACCTAATGGAAAAAATCAGACAACTTACTACCGAGTTAACATTTAGATGTAATGCTAAATGTCCTGCTTGTCATCGTTGGAAGCCACTACGTATAAACCTCAATGATGCAAAGTATACTATCTCACTAGATCGTTTTCAGCAACTTTTTAATCCTGAACTATTACAGAATCTTCAGTGGTTAGTTTTAAACGGTAACTTTGGCGACTCAATAATGAACAAACAGTTTCGTGAGATAATTTCATACGTGAAGTCCCAAGGGACAAGACTTCTTATTCATACAAATGGCGGTATACATGATAATGAATACTGGACAGACGTAGGTAATATTCTAACAAAAGATGATATTATAAACTTTGATTTAGATGGTTTATCCGATACTCATCATATTTACAGAATAAATACTAATTTTGATACAGTATTAGAGCATGCTAAGGCAGTTATTGCGACTAATCGTGCTCAAGTTCATTGGAAGTATATTGTGTTTGAGCATAATAAACATCAAGTAGGTGAAGCCCGTGAAATAGCAAAGCAGTGTGGGTTTACCACTTTTTCAACCGTAAAGACTTCACGTGATGTTTTTGCGCCAAAGTCAGGTAGTTTCGTTCATTCTAAAAAGACTAAAGAGTATCAACAAGCTGAGAAAAGAATACACTGTGTTTGGGGTGATTGGGGTAAATGGTATATCTCTCCTGAAGGGTTAGTTTTTAGATGTTGCTGGACAGGTGGCCATTACTATGACAAACAAAATGATCGTTTTTATTATCCTCCAGAGTTCGAAAGATTATTTAATGGATTTGAAATTCCCATTCAAAAAATTATAAGTTACAATTATTGGATAAAGTTACAACAGTTTTTGCAAGGATATGATCGTTCTTTCAAATTATGTAAGTCTCAATGCGGAAGAATAGTTTCATCTATAGAAAAAACAGAGGAAAACTTAAAAACTGGTGAGAAGGCTGAGGTAGATGCTAAAAACCAGTGGGGAAATTAATGGATACTATACGCAAAATTGGAAAATTTAAATTTTTAAGATTCCCTAACCAGGGTATTCGCCGTAACGAGAAGATTAGAAAACTTGCCACATCAGGAAAATTAGGCTATCCTACCCTTGAAGCTCACATAAATAAAGAACGTTCGCTTGGGTATCCAATTAAGTACTCCAAGCCAATCGGTTTTAAAAGGAAACGCAAATGAAAAAAGATGGACACACAGACGTAGCTTCTTCACGTCGTATGTGTAAGATGATTATAGAAGATGCTAATGATATTTTAGATGCGCTCCCTCGTGATTCTGAGGCATCTTTACCAACGTGGTGGACTAATAAGCTTGCAAAAGTATCAGCATACATCAATGGTGCTCGTGACTATTTAGTCTATTCAGAATCTCCTATGGAAGAAACAAGAAATGAAAACAATGAATCTGAAGACTATGATGATGATAGTGAAGTTTCTGAAAATGTATCCGAAGGACAAATAAGCAAAGGTGATTACACTACTCGTCACTTTGACATCTGCCCTTCTGCACAAGAACTATACTCAGAGATTGAAGATAAAACTGAGATGATACATCTTGTAGTAGAGTCTATGATGCTTCATGATCTACTTTTCAAGCTTGAAAAACAAGCTATTGCAATGGACAATGCGGACGAAGATATGATTGAAAAAGCGCAACATTATGCAGATATGATTATGAGTCTTGCCCGTGAGATGCGTCTTGAAGAAGAGCACTCTTACATAGAAGATGTTCACATGGCAAAAATTAAAGAATTGGCTGAAGATAAAGACTTTATTCATGATGTTGATGATATGTTACCTCCTTCAGCTAAGATGGTTCGTATGGAGAATTGCTAATGCCTTTGAAGCGTGGAAAATCTCAAAAAACCATTTCAACAAATATTAAGGAGCTAATGAAAAAACCTTCAAAAGCTCGTGCTAAGGGCGTCCGGACTTTAGCCAAACGTATGGGTATAACACGTGAGGAAGCGCAACGTCGTCAAGCGGTAGCAATAGCTCTCCGCTCGGCTGGAAAACCTCTTCCAAAACGTAAGAAATAAATTTTGACATAAAAACGGTAGTTTGTGATAATAAATCATAAATAACCCCTCAAGGAGAAAAACTATGGCTATAGTAGATAAAAGAGGAATCGACGGGTTCGGAGTAGATATTTCTGACATCCCTTCTGCTGCTTTAACACAAGGCGGAAATGAAGTACATATGTATCCAGGTACATATACAGCACCTACAGGTGTTGTAGCATCAGATTATGCATATGTTGGTATGGGTGATGCAGATGAAATCATCATCAGTGGTGATATGAGTTTTGCAGACGGATCAACAGGTTCTATTGTATTCAAGAACATCACATTCCAAGGTTCTTCCGCTGCTGCTGCTGGTGGAACATCTTGCGTATCAAAGCTTGGTAACACAGCTGTAACACTCAAGTTTGAGAACTGTGTTTTCACTAATTCAGATATTGGTGTAAACCAGCTTGCTAACTTAACCTCACACGCAGCTGCTGGAACAAACGGCGTTGAAATGTGGTGGTGTGATGCTTCAGGCGTTGATCGTGCAATTGTATCTAACGCTAACTCAGAGATTAATTTCTCTGCCCTGAACACAGGTTCAAACGCATACTACACAGTTGGAAACTCAACACTTAACGGTGATCCAGCTCACACAGTTACTGTACGTGCCTCCACTTCTGGTGGCTCAAACAGCGGTAACATGACAGAAACAGTGCTCGCACTGATTTCTTAATTAGATAAAGGAGACTAATCATGGCAATGATTTCAAAATCAGCTAAACAACCAATGGAAGGTATCGCTTCTGCAACAGCTCCTTGGGGAGCCGCTGAAGGTGCTAAAAAGACTGGAAACGGTTCTGGCGGTGACGCTTGGGCAGCAGATATGCGTGCTCCAAAACCAATGGGTAACTTCCGTAGTGGTGATACATCAGGTGGTCCAGGTGGTGCTATCTCTAAAGAAGTATCAGTTGCATCCGAAGACGTAACTAAAGGCATGGGTGGCAAAGTCATCAAAGACATGCAGTAAGGGAGTGATTTATGGCTAAAACACTTTCTGGAGTTGAAGCGAGAAAAGGTGAGACTGTAAGAATCGGTGATAACCGCTATGGTCTTCGTGAAGAGTATGACCCTGCTGTAAAGCGTGAGACTCTCGAACACTATCGCTCTGGCGAAAACCTCACAATTAAAGAAGTGAAAAATCCTCTTCTTCAATCAGTTAAAACGGTAAAAGGTTAATGATTGCTCCAGAGGTTTTTCAACGCTCAATGCCTAAAATAAAGAAACAAAAAAAGAAAGCTTTAAAAAAGCGCGAAAAGGTTTCTTTCAAAGAAATATACGGTAAAAAGTCTAAGTAAAGATTCCGTTAACATAAGAACTTTTATAAGGGGCGCAAGAGAAAATCTGCGCCCTACTTGTTTTAATAATCTGTTCAAATATTTTATTTTCGACTACATCTACAGAGATAAAAATCATATCCTCATCACCTAAAAAAGAATAATCAAACTCTTCGCCTGCACAGCAATGAATTTCAATTGCATTTTTAGCAGGTGTCTCTTCAGTTATAATTTTGGCTAGTTTAGCTCTTTTTTCTGAAATCTCAATACCATGATATTTGATTTCAGGAAACCTTCGATGCATATCAAACAAAGAGTAAGGATATAAACCACACCCGACTAGAACTATGTTTTTACACTCAGCTAGTTTATTTTTTATCTTATTATCTAAGATAGTTTTATATACCCAAGAATTATCAAACTTTACTTTATAAAGACGTGAAAGATCATTTTGTATCTGAGCTTCCAGTACAGTTGTAAACTCACCATTAGCGATACTGTTTTTCCAATTACTTATTTTTTGCTTAAGAAGTTTGTTTGTAAAGTCTGAAGATTTCATTTGCAGAGTTTATTGCTCCATTCATGTCAAAAGTAAAAGGACTTGGTTTAGAATTAAGTACTTCTTTAAGAGTATCTTCTAAATGATGAAACTCTTTATTATTCAACACTTTAAAAAACCCATATGGCTCAAAAACATAACAACGAACAAACTGTTCAAGTTTTTGTCCATCCTGTCTTGGCACAAAAATTGATGGAACTCCACTTTTAAGAACCTCCATTGTTGTATTATATCCGCCATAGGTAATTAGTGCTGCACAAGATTGTATCTTTTTTCCTAGATTTGGTATATAGTCAACAAAGACCATATTATCTCTTACAGCAGATCCTGTTTTGAGATATCTATTTGCAACAGGCATAACAAATCGGTAGTCAGGAAACTTGTGTGCAATTTTTGTTACCTCCTTAAAAAGTAACATTCCTTCTTCTTTATTTAAGCCTGTAGAGACGTAGATGATATTATTTTTTCTAACATGCGGTTTAAGTGAGTCATCGCATACATAACCTGTATATGTAATTTTATCTTCAATATCTTTTATGATATCATTTGAATTTGCAAATCTTGTTCTATCACTTTGGAGAGGAAGAATCTCAGGATCACCATGCACGAGAATTTTTTCTGCATAGTATTTACACACTAAGTTCTGAGTGTAGTTGACCCAGTCTTGTAAAGAGTTTTCATGAGGATCATCCCATGGAAAATCTCTAATAGATATTATAATCTTTATATCACGTTTTTTACATTCTTCAAAATATTTAAAATATTCAACAGAAAACTGCTGACGACAAAACGGAAAACCTTCGCACACAAGAGTTTTAATATTATACTCATCAAGTGTTTGTTTAAATCTTTCAATCCTAAAATTAATAAGATTTTCGGACATTACAAATCTAGATAAAGTTTCTCCTTCTGGAACCTTTTTATTGTCTAAAAAGGCAATGTTCTTAACTCCATACTCAAAAGGAGGTTTAAATAACTGATCAATAACTATACATTCACTTAAGTTATTTGTTTTTTCAGCAATCAGCCTAGTTCTATTGCTATGCCCTAGACCTCTATAGTACTGAGTTAGAAAGCCTATCATTTTCCTGAAGGATTAAACCACCGCACTGCGAAAGGAAAAATCTTTCCAATCTCTTCACCACAGGCTTTTGCGACTTCAATATGTTCTTTTTGTGTACCATGAGCTGAACGTAAATCTACATAATGAATCCATGAACGCAACGTACCATTCATGTACAGTCTTGATTGCATCAATCCTTCTGGTAAAACTACACGAGCTTGCTCTTTTGCAACACCCATCTCTAGTGCCCAGTTGTAGGCTTTTACAGCTGCAAGTTTAACTTTATCTTGCTCTACTAACCATTTATCCTGAAGCTTTTTATTATCAGTTTCAATAGAGTTTTGACGATTTTTAGTATCTTGTAGTCTTGCTTCTCTATCGGTCCACCCTAGAGCATCGTCTGGGTTAGCATATCTTTGCGAAAACTCTTGAAACGAAAAAGAACGATGACGCAGAATCTGACGAGCAATATCACGAGTAGTTTCAATTTCCATACAGATTGATACCATCTCAAAAGGAGACCAATGATTTTCCCTGATTAGGTATTTAAGAAGTTTGTCTGATGTCTCTGTGTTCATTTGGTTATCTGGATTTGATACTCTAGCACAGTACGCTACGAGATCTTCAGCATTATCTATTCCAATCATGTCTACTGGTTGTGAATAAGAAATAAGTCTAACGTTCATAATATATCGTCTCTTTCGTATGTGACTCCTTTTTTAATCTTAGGAGTTTTATTTTTTATCTTGTTAATAAATGATTTTGAACTTCCCATTTTCCAAGGAGATTCTTCTATCTGATGAACCCATTTTATTACCATTTTTGGCTGTTGTTTTACACTAAAGAGTGCTATTTTTTGAGCTGGGTGTATATCTCTAGCTTCTGTAGATTTATTTTCAATTAAAATGTGGATTTCATTTCTAAACGTATAAGGAAAGTAAGTTATCCCATCAGCCTGTACAAGACCTTGTTCCCATAAAAGGCTAGTTAAAGATCTGATTTCTATCTCAAATCTTGGGCTTAGAAGTTGAGGGTACAAGCCAGTTGGGATAGTTACTATTTCGCCTGGTTGAACAGTAATAGTATCATCTATTGCAGCTCTTACATGGAAAGAAGGCTCTAAATGATTATACTCATCAAAAGACCAATTTATATTGAATCTTTCTTCAAGTCTAAGCGCTGTAGTGCTTTTCTCAATGTTAATTTCACAAACCATTAAGTCTTTCAAGAGGTATATCTCCTTCTTTACCTGCGCATATAGCTTCTTCACAGTATTTTTTAAGATTAATTAGTTTCTCATTTCTTATTAGCTTATCATGTCCTGCATTTAGGTTTTGAATGTACTTTGATTTACCTTTAAGAGGAAGAGCCTCTAAAAGTGAGTCGAGAGTTTTATATTCACGGGCAAGAGTCTGTGCACGTTTTGGTCCAATTCCTTCAATGCCTAGGATATTGTCTGACTTATCTCCCTCAATAATTCTAGACAACATATATTCAGAAGGATTTACTTGAAAATCTTCTTGTAGAGTTTGAAGCGTAACTTCTTTACGACCAAATATATTGAAGATAGATACGTTTTCATCAATTAGCTGGTATAAGTCACGGTCAGACGAAACAATCCAAGTGTGATCATATCTGTCTGAAATATTTTGTGTAATCCAAGCTAAGATATCGTCTGCTTCAACACCACGAAATTTTAGAACCTCATCATCCAACTGGTTAGGAAGTTCGTTGAGAACTGCGAAGAATTCTTCATATCTTTTTGCTTCATCTTCATCTTGAGGTTTTTTACGAGTTCCTTTATATTCATCATGCATATCCATTCTATAATACGATTTACCAAAGTCAAAACATACAATAGTCCTAGCAGCCTCGTATGACTTAGCCAGAGACTGAACTGTACGAATAAAATCAGTATCAAAGGAAGAGTAGTTTGCTCGTTGTAACCAACGATATGAAAGGTTATTTGCATCAACAATCAATAGATTGTTGTAAGTAGAATAGTCTGGCTCTTGCAAGTCTGCAAGGTCATTCCAAGATTTTGTCATTGTTATCTCCTGTATTTATATAATACTATAACAATAAAAAAACCATGTAGCAATGTTAATAATACTTTTAAACGGATTATTTAGATTCTCTTTTTAAATCCAAAGTTACACAATGAAATCCTCCTGCTAAAAGTCTATCATGTCTTAGCTCTAAAGGAATTGTTTTTATACCATGAGCATTTAGTTTACTATGTATTTCTTTCTGTTTGCAGTCTACTATCGCTAATTCAGGACTTATACTTAAAAGATTCATACCTATCCACTCACTGGCTCCCCAAGGAAGATTAAAAGGAGACTTATGAGATCCTACACATTCGTGAATCCAAATCTTATCCCAGGTTTTAAACAACTCAGGCTCGTTTTGCGGAGTCACTCTTGAAGCATTGTAGAGAACAAGCCCTTCTCTCATAGGAACAATTGTACTATCAAGATGAGCATAAGAGTAAAGATCTTTTGCTACGTGTACTTTATAAGAATCCCCAAGAACTCTTTGTAACCACTTAGCGCCGTTTTCATTGCCTGTGTTTGATACTTGATAAAGTATATTATCATTTACTCGAACACAATTAGCAGCTTCAAAAAGTATTTCTTCATTATGTAAAGAAGGAACTCCTTTAGTATCTTCTTTGTAGTTTTTATCATAAAGTAAAGGAATAGGTGCCTTAATCCAATTATATCCTTCATTCCAAAGTTTAGTAAAAACATCTCTATACGCCCAAGTCTCAAATTGACGGTTCCAAATGGGGGAAGGAGTTTCAATAAGTGTATTTCCAACTACAAGAGTAAGGTCTCGTGGGCTATAATAATGCCAATTTTTACCGTGCCAAGTAGGAGATTTAGTTTCTGCGGTGGCATAAGAGGTGTCTGGACGATAAACTACAACGCCAAGACTTTTTAAAGTATCTGCTAGTTTTTCTAGATCTTCGTTTTGTTCTTCAATGATTTGATTAGGATACAACCCTGTAAACTGTTTAATAAATCTTTCTTCATACTCAGGAAATTGAGATTTCATTACGCTGATATTAGGAACAGGTATATTTGCAAAGTCAGCAGTTCCTACAATGATTTCTTCTAGAGGGTCCCAGTCATTGTTACAAGTCATAAATTTTATCTCTCAAACTTAAATAAATTAAAATCTTTTTGATATCTTTCAAAAATTATATCTTTACTTTCTTTAGACAATCTTACATCAAAAGTAGAGGTGTTAGCAACTTTTAAATCACAACCAAGAGAAGTAAGAAATAGCTTAATTTCTTCTTTATCTTCTTCAATCTTAAATACTAACTCAGGTATTACTTTTCCCTGTTCATTACACAAAAAATGATTTATTGATTTCAAATGGTGATTAGGTTTTTCTTCTGAAAAATAAGGAATTACTTTAGCAACAAAATCATTTACATCTTTTATCTCAGTGACCTGTA
>Ga0208547_1000498_pt1 | contig 22587 bp, 26 predicted proteins | sample DEB08_DNA_5_FD_185501 | JGI IMG/M metagenome (GOLD analysis project Ga0208547, IMG submission 185501) | Aqueous microbial communities from the Delaware River and Bay under freshwater to marine salinity gradient to study organic matter... | ecosystem: Environmental > Aquatic > Marine > Coastal ...
CTGGGCGGTTGGCCGCCCAGCTCTCGAATTAGTTAAAAAATATTTAAGTAAGAACGTTGTTCTTGTTTTTACGTACAAATCAGTTTTTTGTCAATAAAAAAGCCCGCTAGGCGGGCTAAGTAAGGTTTATTTTTTTACAACATAGATTCCACTTGGAATCTTGCTGATTCTTGGTGCGTTTGCATTTAGAACCAGTGTACTGAAGTCTATGTATCGATTACTTTGGAGAGCTCCAAGTGTTTGACACCTATTTTCAATACCTTGATACCAAGGGGTCTCTTTGAGATAGTTTTTCCAATCCACTTCTTTGAAGTGGTCCACAACTTTTTGTATGACGCCCTGTTCCAGGTCGCCCACAATGTTTGCTTGTGATCTACCCCATCCCCAGCTTCCGGCGGTGCACGCTAGTGCATCTAAGAAGATGGTGTCGATGGCAATAGATACAACCTGTGGTTCTGGTAAGGATATTGTTACTTTATCATCGGTGGTATATACATCCATCTGTGACAGGTGTATTGCTCCAACGATTGTATAGGTGACACTTAGGCGAGGGCAGTCATCGATAAGAAATTCTCCTTGATCAAATGCTGTATGCCAACGAAAGGTATTTTGTGGGGCGGTGTGTCTGGTGATATAGCTCCGAATTTTTTCAGCACCTGCTGGTTCTTCGCTCGCGATCTGGAATGTTTGGGCTTTTCTGAATTCTTTTCCGCCTTCTGTAGCTTTGCCACTGTATACAACCATTATGTTGGTGATGTTTTCATTGAGTGTCACCATGAATTCGTGACGAAGTGATCCCCAGGTTTCAAGTGTTTCCCCTTCGCTCAACAGGGTTTCGTTTACCGTAACGTTTACGTCGGTAAGACTATTTCCATTGTTGTCGTTGAGGGCAATGCTCACCTGTAAAGGTTTGCCTTGTTGAGCGGTGCCTTGATCATACTCGAAAGATATGGTGTGACCTCCGAAAGGTCTTCCGTATCGGTTCATAGAAGGGTCCTGAGCGGTTGTTGTGCTCGTGGGGCCCACATAAGTCGTTCTTTGATTTGGGTTTGAGTCTTTCCAAACCCAGAACATAAAGATGCAGCTAGCAAGTGTTGCAAGCGTAAGCAGTGTGCCCGGCCCGCTAGTTTGTTTGTTTGCCATGGTTCTTCGTTTTTTATTAAATCCACACACGAAATCAGTTGTGTCAAGAAAAAAGCACCCAAATGGGTGCTGATTGATGTGTTAAAAGGCCACCTTGAGGAGAAAGGTGGGATCGTTGATTGTAGAATCAACGACCATCCCTGCATAGCTGTAGTATTGTGCTATCTTCGCACGATTGCCCTTGGTGGGGCTACTGAACCAGACAGTCCCACTGCATGCAGTCATCTGACCCACGGCTTCTTCGTTTACAGTGACATCAAAAACCGCAGCTCCACAGCTTCTGCTGCTGATGTCTGAGTTTGCGTTTTTTGCCAGCTGATATTCCGGTTTTGCTGGCATGCCGGCTGGCACTGGTACCGGTACCAGATTTCCGGCTTTTTCTTCGCGGATTGGCACCGTTAATGATTCTGGTGCCGATGTGGTCACAGCGTCACTGAGCTCTTGCAACATTTTTTTTGCTTCGCTCACCATGGTAACGGTCTCTGCCTTAGCTGGTGCCTTATCTGTGTGGCGACCCAGGATATAAAGGGCTGCAGCGATACACGTGATAATGATGATCAGGTTTTTCATATATTTGTGATTTTCTTGACTATACCCAGAATATGTTGTGCGTCAAGAGGGGTGTAGAGTCTAGCTAGATTCTACACCCCTCCCTTTTTTTAATCTGCCTTCTTGGCGCTTGAGAGTGCTGTAGTAAAAAAGAGCCTCATTATGAGGCTCTTCGTGAAGTGCTTATCCTCCATGGAGGTATCTGCCAAGCATAATACTCCGCTTGCCAGTTAGTTCTGGTCTATATCGACAGCTGACACCTTGGGACTTCAGCTGCGCCTCAAGTCGTTCCGCTGCTTGTGCTGTCTGACAGGGAATAACGATAAACATGAGCAGGACCTCATGCTGTGTCGATGGGCTTACCGCCTTGTGTCCTTCGAAGGTCCTGGCTTCTTGCAGGTATACGTAGGGTACTGGGAGATTCAGCGCTCCTTTTTGGAATGGTGCGCTGAAATTGTACTCCGTGAAGTGTCCCAGGGATACGTAATGTTCCTGGAGACAGTTTGGGCAAGCTAAAAAATCTTCTTCCCATTTGTTGACCGGGTCGCTTCCGTTTGGAAGCAAAGCTTGCTCTGGCTGTATTCGCCTGGCGTTAGTCTCTGTCTGGCAAGTCCAGTGTTGTGCTGATACTGATGCTGCAAAGAGCAGAAAGACGAGGGTTGTTAGTAGTGTTTTCATTCTTTTTTTCGTAAAAACAAATAGCCTCATGTCTTGAGGCTTTTCATTGCTGAGGCTACCGTTCTCCTTGAGAGATGTCAATTATTCTTCTTTAAAGACGGCAGATTGGGTGATAGGGCGTGGTTCGTCATGAGAGCTTCATGATGTTGCTAGAACTGCCTCGAGAAAATGTTGCAAAATTAAAGGACTCTCCAAGAGAGTCCTTGAGCTCAGCTCTGAGGTTTTTGTCTATATTTTTCAATAGAAAACCCTGCCTCTTCATCTGGCAGGATTTCAAAGCTTACTCCTTGTTGCTGTGCCAGATCATACGGTGGGCGGCCCCAGTGCAAATATTTTGTCGTTGTGGGGTTGAAGGCCATAAAGCCCTTAGCGGGTTCTCCATCTGGGCCATAGGTGGCCTGAACCACTCCTTGCTGCGTGGTTCCGTCTGGAAAGGAGAATTTAATAAGGTTGCCATAGACAACGTCTGCTACATTATTCATGGTGATGTTGGTTTTTAAGTTATTGGCCGAATTATACAACACACACTAGGTATATGTCAATTCTGTGGACATCCTGCATGCAAATTGGAACCAATTTCGGAATAACCTTTTGGAGATCCTAGCTAAATAGAGCAATTATGTCTTGGGCTGAGGGGAGAATTTCAAAGTATATTAAAAGCGTTACTATTAGGGTGTATAAGGTTGTCCAGAGTAAATAGGTTCTCCAATGTTTTTTAAAAGAATAGTCGGTGTCCTTTATTTCCGTATACCCATAATGCATCAGGATAAAACCAAGGATATTACTTAGCCAATACCACAAGATAACCATTGGGAAAAATAGGCTTTCTGATATGAGAGAAAACAGTAAACCAAAAACGTACGCCATTGGTATGTTTGTGAATAGATCATTCCAAGGACTCAGTGGTGACAACCAAAACCCGATAAAAATAAGAATCCCTCCCTATCCTTTTTTATATTTGTTCGGCTCTAATATCTTCAATATGATTATTTTATCAAATATTTTTTGTAGACAAAAAATCTTATTTCCGAGCTTTTCGATTCCCACGCAAGCAAATAAACTTTGCTTGCTCTCTTTGAACCGACTCCATATCATCACCACCCCAAAAATGGAGTGTCTCCAGAATAAGGCGGGTGAGAAGTTTTCAGCGGTTATGATACTATCTAACAATGAGAAAAAAACAGAAGATACGTGCACTTGGCAGTATTTTAATATGGGGGTTCTTGCTTTTTGTTCCTGTTGTTCCCGTTGATTCTGGTATACGTTGTGACTTTTGTGTAGACAACAGCACTACACGCCCTTTACAGCCGGTGTTGATCTTTGTGTGGAATGAGCACCTGTCCCAAGCAAAACCAATTTGTTTGCTGACAGAGCATAAGCACAAGAAATTCTTGGAACAGACAACAATTGACTCCTGTTTGCAGATTGAAAATACTCTGAAGCATAATAAGTGTATTACCCAGCTGGCTATCGCATCAAAAGATCGCTCATACTGTGAGTATCTCGATCCAGCCGAGAACACCTCTTTGGCGTGCGATCTAGAGTTTTCAAAAAAATCTGAAAGGGGTTGTCGATAATCATCCTCGGATTAAAAAGCACCCAACGTGGTGCTTTTTAATACTGGTGGAGAAGGGGGGAATCGAACCCCCGTGTAAACCAGGCCTTCAATGATACTTCTACATACATAGATTACTTTTTCGTTTCAGAGTTCATGCTAGAAAGTAGTCAAAACACATGAGTCCTAGTCGCAAAGGTTTAACACATCAAGCTGACACCCTATCAGTGCGATTCCGAAATGTATGATACCTAACCAACCCTATCGGACGTCCGATTAGCAGGCATAGCTGTCATTTATGCAGCTACTGGTGCGAAGGCAAAATCTTTCATACCGAAGTATGGTGACTTAAACGCTACGCGGTTGTTGAGTTTCTTTGCATTTCAACATTTTTGTACGGCAGAGTAACGAGATGACGTACGTACTCGGTGCATATCATGAAGATTCCTTGTCTATCGACACCGATCTTCCCCAATTGTGAAAGAAATGCGGATTATCCGCGGTTCTTTAATTTTCTACCCAATTCACGATCAAGATCACGTTTTTTAATGGTCTCGCGCTTATCTTGTTTTTGTTTTCCGCGCGCTAACGCAATTTCGAGTTTAATCAGGCGGCCCTTATTATACAATCTGATTGGGATCAGTGTCAAACCATCAGATTGTTTAGCTTTTAGGAATTTAGCAATTTCTCGTTGTTTTAACAGGAGGCTTCGTTTTCGGTATGGATCATGGTCTGCTGAGGGGTTGCCTGGCTGATACGGTGGAATATATGATTTTACCAATACTAAATTGCCACCTTCTTCAATCACAAAGGCTTCTTTAAGTGATCCCTGGCCTTGTTTTATAGATTTCACTTCGCTACCAAGCAGGGATATCCCGGCTTCAAGCGTGTCTTTAATCTCATAATTAAAGCCAGCATTTTTGTTTGTGATATAGGTGGTCATACCTGTGGCCGGAGTATAGCGTATTTACGAATCTACGCCCACCTCTTCGCTTCGATTACGATCATAGAGTGGTGGAGTGTATGGTACGAATTGCGGATTGGCTTTGTATTGATAGGTACCATCATTATATGGTTGAGCATCGTCGTCGGTGGTACTGGGGGTGGTATTGATAATTGGATCAGTACTGGTGGGTGCAGTACTGGTTGGGGTGGTTTCTGCTGGATCTTCTGGCTCATCGTCATCGACTGGATCAGGATTGGTGTCTGCTGGATCCTCTGGATCGTCATCCCCACCATTATCGGTACTGGTTGGTGATGAGGTGTCTACCACTACATATACTGGATCATCATCGTCATTGGTGTTCGAAGTATCGTTATTGGTTTGGTTGGTATCGTTATTATCTGTGTCTTGGTTAGATGAATCACTGCTGTCTGTAGTGGTAGACGTTGCCGTGTCATTACTTGGTGGTAGTTGTCCATCATCAGTAAGGCCTTGTCCGGTATCATCCGGGTCGGTATCAATGGAGAGAACAATATCTTCAGCACCATCAATACTGTAGCCACCATCGTCTGTTTTTTCTAGCGTAAACACATACTCAGTCTCATCTTCGGTTTCATAATATAGCTCCACCCTGGTCGGGGTCTGAATAATTTTGGTTACCGTAAAGACTTCACCCGTTTCTTCGTCCATCCAGGATTCACCAACTCTAAACTCAACATCTTCAAGGGTTACAACGCCAATTTCAATTGAAAGCTCACGTAATCTAGAAGACGTATCTTCTGTTCTACCACTGACACCTTCAGAGACCGGTGCAGTAGCTTCACCTTGAGTAAAGATGGAGATCGCGGCTTCGGTAGAGGTTGTAGTGTCCTCGGTAGAGGTGGCAATTCTTTCATCTGCATCTACTGCAGCATCTTCAGTCTCTGCGGTTGGTTTACTATGAATCACCACCAAGCCACGAATATATCGTTCGTGTTCTTGGTCTAGTTTTAAATCAACGTATTGATATGCACCAATTGATAACCCAATTCCCAGGACGGCGACAATTAGAATTTTTCCCCATAGCGGCATATAGTTATAAGTATAGCGGATGCCTAGTGTAATAAGGGGTGCGTGTGTATAATGGGGCCACTTACTATCGCAACTAGCCTTGTATTTATATGGATTTTTTGAAACGAATGACGCCAACACCTAAAAAACCAGGATCTCGAAAGGGGGGTCCAAAGAAGCCACAGAATTTCTTAAGCAGTCTCTTGTCTGTAGTTTTGTTTATCTTAATTTTGAGCACATTGTATTCACTCTTTACCGAGGGGCGTGTTGAACCAACCGACGTATCCCTTTCGGAGGTGGCAGAGCGAGTTCAAGAGGGGGAAGTTGCATCTATTATTGTCCGCGGTGATAAGCTAGAAGTCGAGTTGGTAAATGGTGATGCGTTGGAGTCTAAGAAAGAACGTGAGGCATCACTTTCAGAGACTCTTGCAAACTATGGGGTGTCGCCGGTAGCGCTAGCGCAAACCGAGGTGGAAATTAAAAGTGAAAGCGGGTTATCGGTGTGGCTCCTAAATCTTCTTCCAATTATTCTTCCCTTCGGGCTCATTATTTTCTTTTTCTGGTACATCTCTCGACAAATGAAGAGCGGTCCAGGTATGAAAGCCTTTAGTTTTGGGCAATCAAAAGCTCGTGTTATTGATCCAGATAAGCAGCGGGTTACGTTTAAAGACGTTGCCGGTGTCAAGGAAGCCAAGGAAGAACTCTTGGAGGTGGTTGATTTCTTGAAGCACCCTAAGAAGTTCCTAGACATTGGGGCTCGGATTCCAAAAGGAGTCCTCTTGATGGGGCAGCCGGGAACAGGTAAGACGCTCTTGGCGCGAGCCGTAGCGGGGGAGGCGAAGGTTCCCTTCTTCCATTTGTCTGGTTCTGAATTCGTAGAAATGTTTGTGGGGGTTGGTGCGTCTCGAGTGCGTGATCTCTTTACGACGGCAAAGCGTGTGGCACCAGCAATTATCTTTATTGATGAAATTGATGCGGTGGGACGACATCGTGGTGTTGGTATTGGTGGCGGAAATGACGAGCGAGAACAGACCTTAAACCAGATTTTGGTTGAGATGGATGGTTTTGAACCCAATGATAAGTTGATCGTGGTAGCAGCTACTAATCGCCCCGATGTTCTAGATCCGGCCCTTCTTCGTCCAGGACGCTTTGATCGCCGGGTGATTTTGGATGCGCCAGACCGAGAAGATCGTCTCGAGATCTTGAAGATCCATGCAAAAAATAAACCAATGGCAGAAGACGTAAATCTAGAACTTGTGTCTGAACGAACTCCTGGCTTCACTGGAGCAGATCTCCAGTCTCTTATGAATGAAGGGGCAATTTTAGCGGCTCGAGAGAATCGTAAAAAAGTAGCTCAGTATGACATCGTTCGTTCCATTGAGAAGGTTATGATTGGTCCAGAGCGAAAATCTCACTTGCACACCAAAAAGGATCGGAAAATTACCGCATACCACGAAGCTGGTCACGCGATCTTGGCATCACTCTTGCCAGATGCAGATCCGGTGCACAAGGTTTCTATTGTGGCGCGCGGACGGGCTGGTGGATACACCTTGAAGCTTCCCATTGAAGAGCGGAAACTAGAGTCGAGCAATGAGCTTCGGGCAGATATTGTAGTGACACTTGGTGGATATGTTACTGAAAAACTTGTATTTGGAGATACCACTACTGGGCCATCTAGTGATTTGCAGACGGTGTCTCGGATTGCGCGCGCTATGGTGACTCGTTACGGTATGAGTGATAAGGTGGGGCCAATCGCACTAGAAGATGCTGATGGAAATGCAATCTACAGCAGTAATAATCATAAAGAGCACTCAGAAAAGATTCAAGCGGTGATTGATGATGAGATATCTCAAATTGTACAGACTGCGATGAAGCAGGCTGAAGATTTGATCGTTAAGAATAGAAAGCTTCTTGATGCGATTGCTTTGGCACTTCTGGAGCACGAAACACTTGAGCAGGACGATTACAATGCCATTATTATGGCGCACGGCATTGTTCCTAAGAAGCGCCCCAAGAAAAAAGCAGAGGTTGAAGAAGAATAACCTTTCGATTATCCTGAGAGAGTTCAGGATATGCGCCCATAGCTCAGTTGGTAGAGCGCGGAGCTTATACCTCCGTGGTCCCTGGTTCAAGTCCAGGTGGGCGCACAATTATTACGCTATACTTACGACATATGAACAAACTATACATATTACTTTTTGTACTTATTGTTGGATTAGGCGGGGCTATATACATGGTTTCTAATTCTCCTAATGAGGAAATCGGCAATATACCGGTGGTGGAGGAAGAAATGACAAGTATTGGTGAGGAGATGGATCCTGTCGAGGAAGAGGTTGTCCAAGAGGAAGAAGAGGAAGAGGTTGTGGTTGCAGAAAAAACGCCGGAGCCGGAGAAGAAAGAGGTGGGCACGCCTGAATATGTTACGCAGCCAGATGGTCGTTTAGTTGGGCAAGGTTGTGAGATTGTGAATACCTGTAATGGGAACATTGGTTGTGTAGATGCTGGTTATGAAGGTGGGTCAAACTGCATGGCCTTTGCTGGTATGGAGTGCTACAAAAATCCAGGACTTGTATGTGAGAAACAAGACAGTGGGTACTGTGGTTGGACAGAAACTGCAGAATTAAATGCATGCATCCAAGAGTCAAAAGCTACTTTTGGGCAGCTTCGCTAGGTACGATAACAGGCCTCGGCACCCTTCGTGATTGCGCACTTCAATTAAAAAACCCTCATTTTAGATGAGGGTCATGACTAAGGGTGCTCTTTATCGTTTGCAGATTGCGCTCTCCATTTTTTTCTGTGCTTCTGTCAGCTCTTCAATTAGCGTGCACAAGAAGACTCTGAGCATCGCTTTTAGTTCTCTTTTTTTTATAGCATAGTGATTTATGCCAGAAAACCATTTTAAAAAAAGTTTGTCAATTATTGACTTGCCGCCTCTCTCGCTGCTGCAACAAGTTTTGGGTTCTTCAATGCTTCCATGGCAAGATCAGACATACCAGATTGTTTAATTCCGGCCAGGTCTCCACTTCCTCGGAGTGATAGATCAATTTCAGCTAATTCAAAACCACTGCTCGTACCCGCTAGTGCGGTGAGACGTTCGGTGGTTTTTTCATTGGTGCTGTCAGTAAATAGATAGCAATGAGCTTGGTGGGTTCCGCGTAGTACACGACCACGGAGCTGGTGAAGTTGCGATAATCCAAAACGTTCTGCACCTTCAATAACAATAGTGGTGGCGTTGGGAACGTTCACCCCAACTTCAACCACAGATGTTGAAACCAGAATATCTACTCGGTGTTCATAGAAATCCGTCATAACAGATTGTTTCTTTGCTTTACTCATCTTGCTATGCATGCCGGCGATTCGGTAATCTGGAAAGATTGTAGATTGCAATCGCTTCACTTCTTGCTTCACAGACTTTTGAGATTTCTTATTCGCCTCATCTGGATCTGGCTCATCAATACGAGGGCAAATGACATATACTTGCCTACCCGCTTTCAGTTCTTTGGCGATATGGTCATAGACTCGGTCTCTTTCTTCTGGGTGCACCAATTCAGTGATCACTGGTTTGCGGCCTGGTGGGTATTCATCAAGTACGGAGACATCAAGGTCTCCGTAGATAGTTAATGCAAGGGTGCGGGGGATTGGAGTGGCGGACATGGAAAGCACATGAGGGGCTTTGCCGTCTTTTTGCGCCAAAGTATTTCGTTGTTTGGTTCCAAAGCGATGCTCTTCATCAATGATCACTAGGGCTAGGTGGGGGAATTGGACTGTTTTTTGAATCAAGGCGTGGGTTCCTACGAGAATAGGTATTTCACCACCGGCTACCCATTTTTTAAGTTGAGGTTTTGAGATGGTGGTCCAACTGTTTGGATCCACCTTGGACGGGTATTTCCGGCACTCTCCGCCCGTTAACAGGCCAATCTGGATACCAGAGCCGCTAAAGTAGTCAATAAAGCTCTCAAAGAGCTGGGTGGCCAAGACTTCAGTTGGTGCCATATATGCCACTTGGAGATTTCCATAATCTTGTCCTTGTGGTGATTGGTGCACGATGGCTTGAGACGCAACGGCTGCCACAAACGTTTTTCCGCTACCAACGTCTCCTTGGAGGAGTCTCATCATGGGATGATCTTTTTCCAGGTCACGGAAGATGGTTTCAAGTTCCCTGGTTTGGGCGCCGGTGGGAGTGAACGGAAAGGTGTCAATAAAGGTTTGGGTGCCCTTGGTATCGAGCGTAATAGGGTATGAAAAATATTCTTGATACCGGTCCTTCTCTTTCTTTTTTTCTAATTGGTAGAGGTAGATTTCTTCAAAGGCAAATCGCTTCCTGGCGGAGGTGGCGTCTTTTTCATTTCGCGGGGTGTGCACCCAGACCAATGCGGTTGCGAGCGACGGAAGTGAATATTTTGTTCGCACCGCTTCTGGAATCTGATCATCTAGGCGTTCATGCGCCTTGTCTCCAAGGCATCGCTGCACAGTGTGGTAGAACCAGCGTGAGGTGATACCGCGAGATTCGCGATACACTGGCAGGCCAAAGGATTCAGAGGAATCATTATTCTGGAATAAACTGCTGTGGTGATCGATAGGGAGGTCACTGGTTTTTTCAACCTCTGGATTCACCATGGTTGGGGTGCCGTTATGTTCTGTGATGGCGCCTGTTAATTTCACCACACCGCCATCTTGGAGCATGCGAGCTAAATAAGGTTGATGAAACCAGGTGATGGGAATCGTATTGCCTTCCAAGTCTCGTAGCTTGGCTTTTGTGACAGGCACTTTGGAACGATAGGTTTTTCGAGCCGAAAGCCCTTCAAGGGTGCCGAATAAGGTAACACGGTCACCAACGTGTGTTTGGGATAGTGGGGTGATAGTGCTGATATCTGCGTATCTACTTGGTACGTGATACAGAAGATCCTTTACGGTAATCAAACGAAGGCGCGCAAGCGCCTTCTTCTGTCTCTCTTGGAGACGAAATACGGTATCAAGTTGATCGTGAGGAGACATAGTGACTACACCAGCATGTCTTGGATCTTGGCCACCAGTTCATCTAAGGTGAAGTTTGATTTCACCATGTATTCATCGGCGCCAATCTCTTTTGCTTTAGTGATGTCTTCGTCAGCTCCAAGGTTTGAGAATACGATTACTTTCGTGTCTGCTAGGGCGCTATTGTTCTTGATGCTGCGAAGCACTTCAAAACCACTTACGCCGGGAAGCATTAAGTCTAAGAGAATTAATTCCGGAACTTCGTTCTTTAGGATCTCCAGTGCTTCTTCTCCGTCAGCAGCTACGCTTACGTCATGTCCTTCATTAGTAACCTTGCTCACCGCGAGGCTGCGCAAGAAATCGTCGTCTTCAATGATAAGTATTTTTGCCTTCATGTTCGGTATTGTATATCAGGGTGCAAATGGTGTGAAGTGGATAAAGATCCCACCTGCATTTTCACTACTGGTAATGTGAAGTAAAACGTGGTTCCACTCCCTGGTTGACTGCTAAACCAAATTCCTCCTCCGTGTTGTTCAACAACTTGTTTTGAGGTAAACAAGCCAAGCCCGGTACCTGTTTGAATCTTTTTCCGTGCGTTGCTGGCGCGGAAAAACTTTGAAAATAATTTTGATTGCTCATCCATTGGAATACTGAGTCCAGTGTTGTGAATACTAAATTTTAGAAAATCTTTGCGACCACCATTCTCTTCGGTTGAGTATTGAGATAATCCAACCTGGATTGTTCCATAGGGTTCATTGTATTTGATGGCGTTTTCAACTAGGTTTTCAAGTATTAAGATGATCTTGTCTTTGTCAGCTCGGACGAGAATTTTTTCTGTGCTGGCATCAGGGGTGAAATTAATGTGCACCTTATGTGCCTTTGCTTCTTGTTGGAATTCAGCCAAGAGTTGTTGGATGAGGTGGGTGAGGTCTAGTGGTTTAAAGCGATAGCTAAACTTCCAATTTTCGTTTTGGTTGGCTACCATGATTTCTTTGAGGAGTCGTAGCATGCGCTCGTTACTGTCCATTCCTTTTTCCAGAATTTCTCGTTGCTCTGTGGTGACACAGCCTTGGTTTTCATCAAGGAGCATTTTAAAGGTCCATTTGATTCCAGACAGTGGAGTGCGGAGCTGGTGGGCAACCATAGATAAGAATTCAGATTTCATTTTGTGTCTTCTTTTCAGATCAGCATTCTCTTCCTCGAGCTGCTTGATACGTTGTGTAAGTTCCGCTTCATTCATGACTGCATATAGTATGAGGGTAGTGCCTTGGTGTGGCAAGGGGAAAACTCTTATATTTTGTTTACCTGAAAGCGCCTTTTTGGTATAGTGTGGTACGCCGTTTGGAGAGTTGCCAGAGTGGTCGAATGGGCCTCCCTGCTAAGGAGGTAGGGGAGTAATCCCCTCAAGGGTTCGAATCCCTTACTCTCCGCAGAAGTAGAAAACCATATTTCCAAAACTTGATCTTTTTATCGAGTGGTGGTTTTGAACAAAAACAACTTCCATGAACATAATCACAAAACTCCTCCAGCGGCTTAGTCGCTGGGTCAATAGGCCAACTCCATTGGTTAGTCAACGAGCTGCTCAGATGCTAAAGCGTGGGCGCTTTATAAAAAGAGGCGGCAATATAATGTACAAGAAGAAGTGCTAAGAAAAACCCGCCTCATTTGGCGGGTATTTTAATAGAGAAGGTGCATAGCTCGTATATAACGACTAATGGAATGTGATTGACTGTTATATAATGTAGTTGTTGTAATTAGCTCAAGAATCTTATGAAACATAATGCAAAAAAATGCAGCAGCATGATGAAGCTCGCTTGGATGCTCGTTGTTGTTGGGGGAATTAACTGGGGTCTCGTTGGTCTCGGTATGTTGATCGACGGCACCATGGACTGGAATCTCGTTAATATGATCTTTGGTGGAATGCCGGTGGTTGAAGCAATCGTATACCTCGTGGTGGGTGTATCAGCGGTTGTTGCTTGCTGTGGGTGTAAAAAATGTAAAGACGGTAAGTGCGAAGAAGACAGAAAAGAAATGTAAATAAAAATTACGCAAAAAAATTCCCTGCCATTTAGGCAGGGTTTTTTGTTGGGCCACTACATGGGTACCAGCGAAAAAATATGGTTTTTTCATCAGTTGTTTCGCTGTATCCACGGGGGTCAAAATTTTTCTTGGACATGATGTATTGCCCAAAGACAAGATGGCGTCGGCTTGTGAGGCCGATATAGCCCTTGTTTCCTTTGGACTCGTTAATTTCGGTCTTCAGAAATGTAAAGCTTTTTGGGTTTTGTTCATAAAAACCAAGCTCTTCGTGCACCGCTCTAGCAAAGGCAGCGTTCACGCTCTCTTTAGATGGCGCAAACTTTTCAGAGAGACTTGCGTTTTTTCCAGGAACCTCTTCTCCGTCATGAAAGACGGTTTTTTCAATGAGAAGTTCCAGCCAGCCCATGGTCGGGTGGTTAAAGAAAATCTCTAGAACAACCGCATTTGTGTCACGAATAATCTGGTCATTCTCGACAACAAGAACAGTTTCTTTCTTACGTAACTCTTCAAGTAGGTGTTTGACCTTCTTGGAGTTGCCTGTCCATAAATGAAGGGGAACACCTTGTTCTCGGAGGAGTTGGTCTAGGGAGTTTTCGTCTCCTATGTCCATGTCGGTATATATTCGCATTCTTTTTTACAGTTTGACCAAATCAAACCATAAAAAATGTATTTTGGCAATGGTTAGAGGCGAGAAGCTAATTCTTGGGCCAACGCTTCGATTTCTTCGTTATCGAGCTTGTGTTTGTCGGTGTGGCTTTTCATCCAAGTAAGGCGACGCTCCAGCTCTTGTTTATCTATTCCTCGCAATTGACCATCTTCATCCATGTCTCCAGCAAAGATGAGCCAAACTTCATCGCGTTCTTCATTGTTCAATCTATCAATACGAGCAAGCGCACGTCTAAATTCTTCTTCTGTAATTCTTGGTGGTGGTCCGCCAAATATCATAGATCAAGTATAGCATTAGTGTGCAATGGTGATTGCTTTTAGGTTGTGAAGTGGAACATGCTCAATGAGTTGGAGCCTGGCTTCATTAAGTGTGGCACCAGTGGTGGTCACATCATCAATTAAAAAGACCAGGTGTTCTCGGGCAGGAATCTTTTTGGTCACACGAAAGGTGTCGATCACATTATGAATCCGTTGGGTTTTGGGTAGTAAGGCTTGTTTTGGGTGCGCCTTGGTGCATCGCAGAGAATGATACACCTTTCGATGAGCGGCTCTCTGGGAAAGCGCCTGCGCAAGGAGCAGGCTTTGGTTGTACCCTCGTTTATGAAGGGCTGTTTTATGAAGGGGGATTGGGATAAGGACAGTTTCTTTGCTTGGGTGATTAGCTTCAATCTCACCCATGTGATGGTGAATCTTTGCCACGAGTGCATCAGCCACGCGTCTGTCTTTAAAGCGCTTGAGATGTAAAACCAGTTTTTTAATATCTGGATCCTGATATTCAAAAGAAGAAAGAATCCACGAAGCTGGTGTGCTCCGTGGTGTCTTTTTTTGAAATAAATGGCGCTCGAGGTGCTCTTGCCCGATATGTTGCAGGGGCTGTCGGGGAGGAAAGATGATATCTAAAAAGTAATCCAATGCACGCACGTTGTTTTTGGCTACCTAGTGCTATAATCCTAGCATGGCAGGAATCCTAGATTCTCTAAAAAATACCCTCCGGTCACTGGTTGGCGGGGGCAGTCCTGATTCTGTGGTCGGGATTGATATTGGTACTTCGGCAATTAAGCTAGTTCAGTTGAAGCGAGTTGGAGGAAAGGTGGTGCTGGAAACATACGGTGCCGTTGCAACTGGTCCTTATGTGCAAGCAGAGATTGGTCAGATTCCACAAATTAATACTGCCGCTATGGTGCAGGCACTACAGGATCTTTTTCGGGAGGCTAACGTAACAGCACGCAAGGTAGTGCTTTCAGTGCAATCTGCTTCAAGTCTTATTTTTGTATTACCACTCCCGCCGGTAAATGATCGTCAGTTAGCACAAATTGTTCCCACTGAAGCTACCAAATATATTCCCGTTCCTTTGTCCGAGGTTAATTTTGACTGGTGGCGCATTCCTACAGAAACAACTGGGCAGGCGCCAACCATGGTGGAGGTGCTGGTGGCCGCAATTCGAAAAGAAACCATTCGGTTCTATCAAGAGATTTTGACACAGGCAAAGCTAGAGCCGCTGGCGTTTGAGATCGAGACGTTTAGTGGGGTGCGCTCATCATTTATGCAGGAGTTAAAACCAGTTGCGTTAATTGATTTCGGGGCTGCAAGCACTCGAGTGTCGGTACTAGAGTATGGCGTGATTCGAAAATTCCAGACAATTAATCGAGGGGCTGAATATTATTCAGATGCTATTTCTAAATCCCTTCAAATGCCATTCAAGCGAGCAGAGCGACTGAAGAAAGAGGTTGGCCTGAATGCTGTCGATGGTGACACTGAACGCACACGCGTAGCTGAGCTTCTGAAGACAGATGTGCAGTATGTATTGTATGAGGTGCAAAAGGCGCTCTTGGCGTATGAGAAGGAGCGCAACAAAGTGGTGAGTAAAATTGTTGTTACCGGAGGAGGGGCTCGGATGCCTGGTTTTCTTGATGCAATGAGTGAGGTGATTAGTATTCCGACCGAAACTGCGGAACCTTTCAACAGAGTACAATCACCAGCTTTTCTAGATGCTACACTGAAAGAGGTAGGGCCCGAGTTTGCTATTGCCTTAGGAGCTGCAATGAAGCAGCTGTAATGCTATGACACCACAGCAGATTGATACAAATTTAAAGACAAGCTTTGTGCCGAAAACACCGGCGGCAGCTCCGGTTCCTGGATTAGCTCCAAAACGAAGACGAAAGGGAACTCCGCTTTTGATGTTCCTCGGTATTTTTATTTTTGTGGTTGGGGCACTGTTTTCTGGTGGGGTGTATGCGTTCCAGCAATTGGTTCAGCAAGATATTACTGAACTTGAAAGTAGCTTGGCGCGAGTACAGCAGGTGGTTGATTTAAATAGTTTGCAAGAAATTGAAGCGGTGGATGCCCAGCTCCGTCTGACTGAATCTGTGTATTCGAACCATCGTGTACTGGCACCACTATTCCGATTGCTTGAGAATGAAACGACTCCCGAAGTGCGTTACGTAAATTTTGGTTATATGGGAAATGGAGCAATCAACTTGGCTGGAGAAGCCGAGAGTTACGAGGCAATTGCTCAACAGTCTGATATTTTTAGCAACAGTGGCGTGGTCGCTGATCACATTTTCTCCGGTTTTGTGCTTTCTGAGTTTGGGCGTGTGTCTTTCTCGCTACAAATTACGCCCGCTGACCCAGTCACTCAATACGTGACAAACTAAAAGCTGTGCATAACAGCTTTTGATCAGACTTCAGTGTATTACAATAGAGATATGGTGAAGCAAGTGCTTGGCATCGTATTACTTCTGGCTGGTGTTGGGGCGGCGTATCTTTTTGGTGTGCCAGCGCTCGCTGAAGTGCGCGCAATGCAGGAAGATGTGGAGACACTCGAAAATCTTATTACGAAAACAGAACAGCTAAATGCAGTTGGTAGCGCTGTTATTGAGCGGTATCAGGCGGTGTCTCCCTCAGACATTGCACGTATGGATGCTCTTATTCCAGACCAGATTGATAACGTAAAACTCATTCTCGAGATCCAGCAATTAGCTGAACGGTACGGTCTTTCAGTGCAACAGATTGATGTTTCTGGAACCAGTTCGCGGGAGCTGGCTGGTCAGGTGCTTAACGTGGTTTCGTTTCAGATGGAGCTCCTCGGTTTCTATCCTGATTTTGTAGATTTTCTTGAACAGCTTGAATTGAGTCAGCGAATTATTGATCCGGAGAGTATTACTTTCCAAGCAATTGAGAACGAGACTGGTTACAGCTATGCATTAACTCTAGATACCTATTGGAAAGAATAATTATGGCATCAAGACAGCTAGTGGAATATGGGGTTGCCGGAGTATTTCTAGCCGTACTCCTTGGAGTAATTGGTTGGCAGGTGTATCAAGCTCCGCTTGGAGAAACTACTGCTCAGGCCCAAGCGTCAGTGCGTGACTATCAAGCGCAGATTCAAGAGATTGATGCTGGGATTCAGCGCTTTCAGGCATTAGAGCTTGATGTGGCATTTTTGAGTAGCCCAGGATTTAGAAACCTTAAAGACTATAGTGTTGCCCTGCCTCGAGCAGCGGTGATTGGTCGAGATAATCCTTTCGAGCCTCTACCAGAAATCGATCCTGAAGAATTCTCACTGTTGCCTGAACGAGCAGAGGAGGGAGAGGGATTTGAAGACAGTGATTTTTCAGAATTCGACTCCAGTATTATTGATGATTTTTTTAGTGACCTATGAGTTTTGTTGACCACCTCGTTCAGCAAGGAATCATTAATCAGTATCAAATTGATGACATCCATGCTGCCATTGAGAAAGCCAACGGTAATGCAGAGTCTGCATTAGCGGAGTTCGGGTTGGAGGAAGCTGAGATTGCAAGGTTAAAGAGTGAATACTATAAGCTGCCATATCGTAAGGTGGATCGACAAATGATTCCTTACGAAGCGCTTGGGTATATTCCTGAACAATCCGCTCGACATTATGGAATTGTGCCAGTTGGTATTACCGACAAAGGTGTGCTTGAGGTGGGGATGGTAAATCCAGATAGTATGGAGGCGTATAATGCGCTTCAGTTTTTGGCTTCCAAGAATAAAATATCATTTCAGACCTATCTTATCTCTAACGCTGACTTTGCTGATGTGTTAGAGAGTTATACCGGAGTGAGTCAACAGGTGGACGAAACAATTCTTCCAGAAGGAGTGGAGCAGCGAGACACTGAAGAATTTTCAAAGGTGCTCGATGAGGTGAGTGAGGCAAAGATGGATACGAAGAAGATTGTGGAGGATGCGCCAGTCACCAAAATGGTTGCAGTGATTTTACGGCACGCAGTGGAGGGACGTGCATCTGATGTCCACATTGAGCATACAGGGCAAAAAGTAAAAGTACGATTCCGTGTTGACGGTGTTCTTCATACCAGTCTTTGGTTGGATGCAAAGATTCACAGTGCTCTTGTGGCTCGCGTGAAAATTCTTTCCAAGCTTAAGATTGACGAAAAGCGCCGCCCACAGGATGGAAGATTCCCGGCAAAGATTGATGGCCGCAAGGTGGATTTTCGTGTTTCTACGTTTCCAACCGCTTATGGAGAGAAGGTTGTAATTCGTATTTTGGACCCAGAGCGAAATGTAAAATCTCTAGAAGAGGCAGGAATGTTTGATTATCATACGTCGCTTGTGCGACAAGCTTTGGCTCGCCCCTACGGTCTCATTTTAATTACTGGTCCAACTGGTTCGGGTAAGACGACAACATTGTATTCAATGTTGCGAGAGCTTGATCGTGAAAAACGAAATGTTGTGAGTCTTGAGGATCCAGTTGAGTACTTGATTGATGGTGTGTCGCAGTCGCAGGTGCGACCCGAGATTGGATATTCTTTTGCAGATGGATTGCGTAGTGTTTTGCGGCAAGACCCTGACATTGTGATGGTGGGTGAAATCCGTGATCGCGAGACGGCCGAACTTGCTATCCAAGCAGCGTTAACCGGTCACCTGGTGCTTTCAACATTACACACCAATAGTGCCATTGGTGTAATTCCGCGTTTGGTTGATATGGGAATTGATCCGTATCTCATTGCGCCAACGCTAAACTTGGCAATTGCGCAGCGATTGGTGAAGCGTATTTGTACTGGAGCTGAGCAAGAGCTTGCCGCTGATGAAAGTGTGCGGATGATGCTTGAGAATCAATTTGCTGATTTACCACAACAGTATCGCAAGCAATTGTCCTTGGATCGTAAGTTGTATGAAGCAAAAAATACTCCCGGATGCCCGTCTGGTGTGCGTGGTCGTATTGCTGTGTATGAGATGTTCATGATGAATCCAGAACTTGAATCTACGGTGCTTCGTGAGCCGACGGAAGAGGCAATTTTTAAGGTTGCTCGTAAATACGGAATGCTAACCATGAAGGATGATGCGGTTATGAAGAGTATGGAAGGACATCTTCCTTTCTACGAAGTAAATTCACTTTAGGAACGTGTTACAATTTTTATGATGACTGAAGAAGTGCAGAAACTAAAAATTCTTATTGTTGACGACGACGCTTTTTTGCTCGACATGTATGCCATGAAGTTTACTGAGAGCGGGTACGAGGTGCTTTCTGCGGTGTCTGGAGAAAATGCACTTGAATTGCTCCGTGATAATGGGGGTGAAGTATCCTTTGCCCTTATTGATCTAGTGATGCCGGAGATGGATGGATTCACCTTGCTTGAGCAGGCGAATCAAGAGGGTCTGCATCAGCAGACTAAGTTTATTGTATTGTCTAACCTGAGCCAGGAGAGTGATATTGAGCGTGCTAAGCAGCTCCACGCCATTGATTATATTGTGAAAGCTAACTATACCCCGCAAGAGGTGGTTGATCGAGTGCGAGAAACTATTAGCAAGCATAATGGTACCGCTTAGTTTATGCCTCCAGCACAGCTTCTTGAACAGCTTTTAGAGGTGGTGACACAGCAAGATGCCTCCGACCTTCACTTGGTGGTTGGGCGACCACCTTTGGTGCGGGTTCGCCGTGAGCTGCTACCGCTTGTCAAAATGAAAGAGCTGACCCAGGAGGATGTCCAGGGAATGTTAAAAGAGATGGTGAATGAGCGCCAGTACGCACTGTTCCTTGAAGAAATGGAACTTGATTTTTCTCATAAGGTGTCAAATGTGCTTCGGTTTCGTGGCAATGCCTACGTTGAAGATGGGCAGGTGGGGATAGCAATGAGGTCTATTGGTCAAGTTCGCCCCTTTGAGGAGCTGAATCTTCCTCCTATATTGAAAGATTTTGCATTACGAAAACAAGGATTCTTTCTTGTTGTAGGTCCCGTTGGGCAAGGGAAGTCTACCACTCTTGCAGCCATGATTGACCACATTAATGCTACCAGGAGAGAGAATATCGTCACGATTGAAAACCCGGTCGAATATATTTTTGAAGATAAGAATTCTGTGATTAATCAGCGAGCTGTTGGGGTTGATACTAAGAGCTTTGAAAGTGCACTGCATTCTGTGTTTAGACAAGATGTGAATGTGATTATGATTGGCGAGATGCGCAGCTTGGAGACAATTAGAACAGCGGTGACCGCTGCTGAAACAGGTCACTTGGTGCTATCAACTCTGCATACCAATAATGCTTCTCAGACCGTTGATCGTATCATTGATAGTTTTCCAGCTTCACAGCAGGATCAGATCAGGACACAGTTGGCGGGAAGCCTTCAAGGAATTTTTTCACAGCGCTTGGTCCCAACGGTTTCGGGAGAGTTGATGCCGGCATATGAAATTTTGGTAAAGAACAATGCGGTTGCAAACCTTATTCGGGATAAGCGAACACATGAGATTGATACGGTGATTGAGACAGGGCACGAAGAGGGGATGATTTCTATGAACCAGTCATTGATGGCATTGGTTCGGGCTGGACACATTACGCGAGAGACCGCACAACAGTATTCTCTCAATCCGCAGGGATTATCACGCATGCTAACCTAGACGTATGGCACTCTTTTTCTATAACGTAGTTGATCGATCTGGAAAACAGTTGTCTGGGCAAATCGAGGCACTGAATCAGAATCTTGCAGTACAAGCTTTGCAGGGTCGTGGCTATGTGGTCGCGAGTGTGAGGCAGGCCGCTGATCGTGGCCGAGGGTTATCGATGAAGATTCGTATTACCAATAAGCCACCTATGCGGCAGTTGGTGATTATGACACGTCAGTTGGCGACGCTCTTTGAATCACAGGTCTCTGCACTCAAAGTGTTTAGTCTGATGTCTGAGAGTACCGAGAATGAAATCTTGAAGGAAACACTCATGGCTGTTTCTGAAGATATTAAGGCAGGTACATCGGTTACGCAGGCCATGCAGAAACATCCCAATGTCTTCTCTAATTTCTATATTGGAATGGTGCGGGCGGGAAATGAGTCTGGTACGCTTTCTGAAACTTTTGTTTATCTAGCTGATTACTTGGAGCGACAATATGAGCTTACGAGTAAAACTCGTAATGCATTAATCTATCCTGCATTTGTGATTGCCACCTTTGTGATTGTGATGACGCTCATGCTCACCATGGTGATTCCTCGGTTGGGGCAAATTATTATTGATTCCGGGCAAGATGTTCCGCTGTATACTCAATTTGTACTAGGCCTCTCTAACTTTTTTGTGAGTTACGGCTGGCTCCTTCTGATTCTTTTGGTTGGTGGGGCGGTGGCCTTGTGGCGTTATGTGCAGAATCCAAGCGGGCAAGCTTGGATTGATGGTATTAAGCTTCACGTGCCCATCTTTGGAAAATTATTTCGGAAGCTATATCTGGCTCGGATTGCTGACAACCTGAACACCATGCTCTCTGCTGGTATTCCAGTTTTGCGCGCCATTGAAATTACCTCTGGAGTGGTGGGGAGTAATCAGTTTGAGCGAGTTCTTTCAGCGGCAATGCGAGATGTGAAGGGGGGACAGCTTATTTCAAGCGCACTTTCTAAGCATGAATTAATTCCACCAATCATGGTGCAGATGATGCGGGTTGGAGAAGAAACTGGTTCACTTGGAAATATCTTAAAAACACTAGCTCGCTTTTATAAGCGAGAAGTTGATGCGGCGGTGGATGCTTTGATTGGTTTGATTGAACCTGTCTTAATTATTCTTTTGGCCGTTGGAGTTGGATTCTTGCTCACTGCTGTCTTGATGCCAATCTACAACTTATCCACGGCTTTCTAAGATTGTCCACAAAAAACGGTTGCAAACGATGTTTGCATGGTAGAATTTACCTAGACCCCTCTTCGTTTCAATATTGAGGATGTCAATACATTATTAATTACAAGTATTTCATAATCATAATTATGACCAATAAGTTACAAAAAGGTTTCACTCTGATCGAGCTCCTCGTGGTCATTGCCATCATCGGTATTTTGGCGTCGGTGGTATTGGCATCACTCAACAGTGCTCGTGACAAAGGTTCAGATGCGGCAATTAAGGCTAACCTAGCCAATGTTCGTGCGCAGGCTGAGTTGTATTACGACAATAATAGTAATGCTTATTCTTCAGCAGGATCATCACCACATACCTTCAGTGATTGTTCTACTGCGGATACCGTTATGGCTGACACCACTATTACTAATGCGATTACTGCAGCCAATGATGCTTCAAGTGGTAGTGCAACCTGTAATGGTGACGCAAGTTCATGGGCTATCTCAGTTCCATTGAATGGTGGCGGTGCATGGTGTGTTGACTCAAGTGGTCAAAGTGCATCAGGAACTGCTGCATCAGGAGCGTGTAGCTAAGTCTACTTCGTTCTTATCTAACAAACACCGCCTTTGGGCGGTGTTTGTTTTTGGGTGGTATGATTACGTTATGAACGCAAAAGGTTTTACCATACTTGAAATTGTTTTCGGTATCGGATTGTTTCTAATTCTTCTGAGTGTGGTTTTAGTGAATTTAGTAGATGTTAGAGGCCGCGGCGATGCGGTTGCTGTTGAAACAGAAATGCAGCGGTTGATGGTTGGAATTGAAAAGTACCACTTGGTGTGTGGAGAGTATCCGCAGCCTGTTTCAAACAAGCTTAATTTTTTGGCGAATAATGGCTGCCCAACACCAGCCAGCACAACACTGGGGACCTTT
>Ga0208547_1000505_pt1 | contig 22382 bp, 16 predicted proteins | sample DEB08_DNA_5_FD_185501 | JGI IMG/M metagenome (GOLD analysis project Ga0208547, IMG submission 185501) | Aqueous microbial communities from the Delaware River and Bay under freshwater to marine salinity gradient to study organic matter... | ecosystem: Environmental > Aquatic > Marine > Coastal ...
ACGGCTGCAAATCCGACTTTTACGTCATCAACGTTCACTTTTTGCCCTTGCGTTTTTGTTTGGCTCGAGATTTCTTTGCAGCCGCTTTGCCTGCTTTTGTGTATGGGTAATGTTTAGATCCAACTTTCGGCATAATATTTACCATTTCACTTTGTCTGCCCAGTAGGCAGCACTCATTTTTCCCCTAGAAATATTCTTCGCGTGACGAGCCTTGAAGGACTTTCGACGCGCCTTTTCGCCGGCAGTCTTTGGCGACTTCCCAGCTCCCGACACACCCTGCTGACCGAAGCGAATAAGTTTGACCTGCTCACCCGACTTGGCCAGCACTGCGTGTGACTTGGTCGGGTGAGATGGAGTTCGTTTGGGCTTGTTGTAGCCCTCGAACTTTTCGCCTGATCGCTCGACAGTCATAAGCTATTCCACAGGTGCTGGCTCATCGGCAGGTGCAACAGCAGCGTCAAATCCAGCCAGAATATCATCAACCGAATCCATCGTGATTTGATTTGCCGCATTGTATGCAGCGACTGCAGCATCAACCTGCGTCAGCAGTGCCTCGGTGTTATCCCTGTTCACTGGTTCACTCAGATGTTCTCGCGTCAAAAGTATAGACTTAGCTTTGCCGAGCAGTTGGAGAACATTGCTTTTGCCGTTGTCGGAAGCAATCTGTGCCTCAATGCCAGCGATCTGGCTTCTTAAATAATTTATTTTTGGGTCCATAGTATTGTTTTAAATTATGGATTAAACCACAGTCAAAACACCGCCGTTGCTCCACACCTCGCCAGCACTCAATCCAGCGGATGATGTCGGGAGGTTTTTGAGGTCAATGGTGTCGGCTGAGATGTGCCGCTGATTTCCGGTTAGCGTCACAGATGTTCCGACGCCAACGAAATTGTTGGAGCTGCGGTCTAACAGTTTGCTCGCTGATTCGTTATAATCCTCTGCTCGGAAGTCTGCGAGGGTTCCGATTTCTGTGACTGCAAGTTCAGCCACCTCAAAAGTGTCATCACCACCAGCATCAGTGAACGATGTTGCGCCTCCTTCTGATGCGTATATTCGCACCCTGCCATCACTGGCCCCTATAATTTCACCTGAGAAAAACGTCCATGCATCCAGTGTTGGACTAGCCTCAGTTGCTACCACGTTGATGACTGGACTGGTTCCTATTACAACCTTAAATCCGTCAATATTGCTCTGACCGGAAGCAATATGCACGTATCCAGAAACACGATACCTCTTTCCTGCAGTTAGTAGAGCACTGCTGGTATATGTAGAGTGTGTTCCGGTAGATGTGTCCGCAGTAAAACGCAGAACATTGGATTTGCCGACCAACGGTCCAGCTAAGTCGGCATCAGCACCACCGGCAGAGTTAAACTCACCACTCGGCGTTGAGTCCTGAGTGAACACCCCTCCCAACGCCCCAGCCCATTCTTCTGAGAATCCCAAATCATTCCCACGGGCAAGTTCTGCAATTTCGTCTGTTGTGAGTTCTCTATTGAAGATTTTGACGTCTCGGATGGAGCCTTTGGCATAAGCCGCATCTGAATAACCAATCTTCAAATCAGCAGTCGTATTGCTCATGCCTGCGTAGCTTGCGAAATCAGCAGTAGTCGAAACTACAGCTACTCCGTTAATATACAGCGCAGAATTGCTGGCCATAGCAGCCGCAAATGCGTTAGAGCTATTAGGACCAGCTCCACCAAATGTAGCCGCAACATGTATCCACTGCCCCTCGTAAGATGTTAATGCTGCGTTAGAATTGATTGTGGGGCTGAAACCTGATGCATCACGAAGCTGGAGCCTCAGAGTACCCGTTGCGGGGGCAGTGCCAAAATTCCATTCACGCGTATTGTTGGTTGTTAGGTATTTACCCACGATACGGAAGTTTATAGCGTCCGTCATTTTTACAAATGCCGAAATAGAGAATGGCAAATCATCAGTTCCATCGGTGAATGAGAGCTTATCATCGTCGGCCACCGTCACCACAGAACTGCTCCCGTTGAAATACAAAGCAGGGGCCGTGGTCTTCAGCGCATTAGCCTGTGCGTCCTCGTATTTGGAGTTGACTTCCAAATTTGTTCGCGCACCAGCTGCTGTAGTCGCTCCGGTTCCACCTTTGGCTACCTCAACAGCACCACCGCTCAGAGGGGCCAAGTTATAGGTTCCCGGTGCTGCCACGAAAGCATCTGCGGTGTCCTGTCGGAAATTGTCGCGGGTGATTTTCTCGGTGCCATTGCTGGTGCCGTCAATTGCCAAGTAGGCATCGGAAGCTACCGAAGCTGCCGTATTCGTGAGATCCTTAATGCGTTTAGTCGCCATATCAGTTTGCTAGGATTAATTGATTTCCTGTTTCGTCCACGATGAAGTTTCCTAAGTCGTCAATCCACTCGGACGGGGTATCTACAAAAATTAGTTCGTTGCCTAAGTCATCAATGATTTGGTTATCAAGCTCATCCACCCAGTTTAGTTCAAATGGTGTTGGTCCGGTCCCTCCAAACCTGGCGGTCTTACTTGCTAGTGATAATTTAAGGGATAGTTCCATTAACTGGTGGATTTGTAAGCCAAAATAGACCCGCTGGTCAATTGGATGGAGGTGATATGTCCCATCATCAGAAACCCAGCAGGTATCGTGATGTTAGTGGCACTAATATTTTCCCCAGTTACAGACGCAATGATTGTGTCCTCACAGGCTTGTATAGCACAGAATGTCCCTGCGTGGGCAGATGCATCTGAATAAAAATTAAAACCGTGCTTGCCCATGGACTGCTCCTGGTTCATCGCCATCTTTTTGGTGGTAATGAGTTCAGGATCTTCCCTTGTTACTAGGTTATCTCCGAATATATTGCTGGGGATTGACATAAAGATAAAGAGGGTGGGGACTCAAAGCCCCCACCCGTTAGTTGTTATGAGCAGGTAACAGTTGTCAGAGTATTCAACTGACAACGTTTGTAGAGGATCATCAGACCAGCAGAACGATTCGCACCAGGTTTGGCCGCTCCAGCCATCTCTGCAATGTGCCGTCCGTTCTTGTGGAATGGGTCGTATCCAGAACCATCAGAAGCACAAGCTTCAGGTCCGGTGATAAACTTCCAGTCACCCATGTAACTCTGAGGTTCCCATCGAGTGCTTCCAACTTGATTGTCGGGGCGCACCCAATCCCAAGACATAACATCAGGACTCATCACAAAGGCTGCTTCATAAGGAGCAGTGGATGGATCGAGGTAGTTTGGATTGATGTCTTGGTAGACTCCCTTGGTTCCGCTGACGTTGGCGAAGGTGTTCACACGGGTGTAAGCACCAGCTGCGTAGCTGAAACGAGGAGGCAATGGGTTGATTACGTGACGGAATCCCTTGATGGCAGTGTCGGCTCCGAGACGTCGGAACAGTTCACTGTTCATGGATCCCTGACGCAAGTCGTCCCGGAAATCAGCGTTATTGAGGATGATAGCCTGACTGGCTTCCATACCCAGATACAGCGTGAACAACGGACCACCATTGGCCAAGCTCACGAATCCATTGGAGTCGGGGTTGGTGGCGCGTTTGTGGATCAGGTGGATGTAAGCCTTATCCAAGGCTTCCTGAGTCAGGTCACTGGTGGCTTGAGCCAAAGTCAGAGACGCTCCAGCTGCGCTGATAGGGAAGGCCGAGGTCATAACTGCTTTAGGAACCTTGGTGTAGTATTCCTTCATCAGTTTGTTGTCATACTCGGTCTGAACCAGCTTGGTCAGCTCTTCCACATAACCGTTGAGGAACTGAGGTGCAAGATGATCAAAATTCAGGTCATCCTTACACAGCAGGGGACCACGCATTTGAAAATGAGTCGGTGAAAACGACAACTCTTCAAAGCCTACAGTGTAGTCTTGGAAGTTATAACCACAGGCACCGGTATTGGAACCGTTGGCCAAAGTGTAGCTGTCCCAAGTCCGCTCGTCCGCAGTAGGATAAGCGTTGCCCATTTCAAACACGGTTTTGGTCAGACCAACGTGTTTCGGAAATTCCCCTTTAGGGATGAGGTTGCCCCAGATGGAGCTAAAAGATGCACGACGGTAGATCTCTTCACCGAGATGCTCACTCGCCACTTTAAATGCGTCGTAAATATTGCCGCATGCCATAATAATATCCTTCGTTTTAAGGAGTTATACAATTGTTTTGCCACCATGTGAAACATGGAAGCCCTCGAATTGCTGGCGGCGACCCTAGCATTTACGCCTATCAGGGAGACGAAACCCTAATACGTCTGACGAAAAACTACCGTAGGTGTCTCTACATAGTCAACAAAAAAACCCCTACCCGAAGGTAGGGGCTTGGATGCCGGTTACTGGAAGTTTGCCAAGACAGTATTGGCAAAATACCCAGGCTCGATCCTTTGGGATCCTCCACCCTCGTTGGAGGCAAACGAGCCACCGGGTTCTGCACTCTCGTAGGCTGCGAGTTTCTCTTTCAGAGACTGTCGCTCTGCCTCGGACTTTGCCAAGGCTTCAAGCGTCAGCTTCTGAGTTGTTATGGCAGTCTTCCCAACTGCCCCATAGAACGCATGCTTGACTGCATCGGACTCATCAAACGGTTCAAACAACTGCTGCTTGACGTAAGCCAAACGCTCAGAGACCTGCTTGTTGTGGGTATCGTCACCGTCTTTGAGAGCAAACAACTCAGGCATTTCCTCTTGGGCAGCTTGTAGTCCCAAGTGGTAAAGTTGCTCCGTCTGCTTGCGCTCGGTCTGTTTGCGGACCTCGACTTCTTGCTGCTTGGATTGCTTCCACTCATCCAGCCGTCCCTCGGCCATGGTTGTAATCTCATCTACCTGCTGTTGGGCAGAATCAACCTTATCGACCAACTGCCACACACGGGATGCAACAGACGGAGATGCGTCCTCAAGCAATTCTTGAAGAGCCTTGTCCCTTGCCTCCGGGTTCATACCAAGGATCCTATCGAACCCAGTCTGTTCTGGAAGAAGCCTTCGGATGCTCTTGACCGCATTATCAATTGTGGCCTTTACATTATCCCGTGCTCTCTTGACTTCAGGGCTACGAAGAATATCCAGCTCGGCCAGTTGATTGACCAATTCTTCTCGCTCGACTTTGAGGCGATCAAACTCCTCAACGTCGAATGACTGCTTCGCAGCTGCAAGATCAGCCTTTAGCTGATCCAACTGAGACACTAGATCGGTGCGTGTAGCCTCCGATTCTTTGTAGCGTTTCTCGATGTCCTTCTTGGATTCCCGAAGAGCTTTCCAATTGGTCTTTTGCTCATCGCTAAAGCCCTTCAGATCGTCTTCTGCCGTAGGTTCCGATTCCTGCTCTACAGGTTTGGGTTCCTGTTTTACCGGCTCCTTTACAGGAGCATCGGTGGTCATGCTCTCCATGACGGATTTCGTAAACGAATTTTGTTCCTCGTCACTCATTTATCTCACCTTTCTTCAAACGTCGCTTCTACATCTACGGCATCCTCTGCCAAGAATTGAAGCGACAACAGTTTATGCAAACAAATATAATACCCGTCCTCAAGACTTGCCAGTCTTAGTTGCTCGCTTTCGCTTGCGTTTAGCGGGAGCTGGATAAGCTGCTTTGGTGTTTCTTTTCTCAGCAGCTCCAGGATAGCCGTCATCGGCATGGTCTGGAATAATTGTTTTGTCGCCAACGTCAGCTCCGGTGATTGTCTCCAATCGGGCGACGGGACGTAGTCGATTTGTTGCTTCGGCTGAAGCTCTATCTTTTTTGTCTTTCTCTTCAGGTTTAACATAAACTTTCATTAACGCCAACAGGTCTTCGTGGGGTATCTTAATCCAGCCACTCTGGAAGTCATTAACACCGAACACAACTGTGTGCTCTTGATTGATCTCATCATACAGACTCCCTCCTGGAAATATGACCAACGGGAACTCAAGAACTCTGTGGTTGTTCTTCGACCCAGACAGGATTGGTATTGTCGTGGATCTGGTTATCCGAAACGGAGGCTTGGCCTCAAAGGCATAAGCTCCCATGTAATATCTGTTTCGACTTTGCCACCAAGGAAGCGAGCTGTGGTAAAAGGCAAAATATTCATCTCCCACACGGACAGGATTACTTCCACCTCTTCGACGACCATAGTTCCAAAGATCTTTAGGTAGATCCGTTACATATTCCTCCTGCGGACTGGCCGCAGAGTCACATCGAACTACGGTGTGAGGTTCTATGTTATAGATCATGTGCAGTTCCCCTTCGTGCATGAACCAAGTCCAGTTCTTCTCATCGTCCGTGTTGGACATGATGTCAATGCCATTGCCTCCATACTTAGGGTGATTGATCCCCAGTATCCTCCAGTTTTTATCCATGACAACCATGGCAAGATGTGCCTTGGTTAATCCTTGAATAAAGTTGGTGCATGTCAGGACCAGCTTGTTGCCTGTATCTAAGATACGTGGATCCTCCCATTGCTCGCGCTTTGACTTGCCAAGAGGAAAATTAAGAGGCTTGACAGATCCCGGAACAACATCTGTGTCGTTTAGTAGGTATCTATCCAAAGTACTAAACGAATCGTACGGAGGCTTCTTGTGATGGTTGATCTGGCAGTTCCTTACAATCAACCACCTCTGCCCGTTGAACTCGGTTATCGTTGGATTAAACAGAAGTCTGTTATCCTTGCCGTAGGGTAGGTCAAATAGACCACACGGGAAATTTGTCTGCTCTTGGAACGGCGGTATATCGCGGTTGAAATGCTCCAAGATCTTGTCGATATTCTCGTTATTTCTCGACATGACTTCCCTGAAGTATGTGACCGTGTCTTGGGCTGAGTTAGACAGATTGTTTAGCTCATCGATCTTTGTGTTTAAGTCTTCCTGAAAGGTTTTCAGTTTGCTCTCAAGATCGAAGTATTGCTGGGCAGTTGGACTTAGCATGGACTTTATTTTTTGGACTATCCTAGTTTTCGATAAACCCCACATACGTTTGTAGTTTTGATCTCATCTATTTTTATGCATTTAAGTTCCAGAAGTCGCTGGGCGGTTTTAGTAGATGCCCAGTCCTCGTCATCAAAGTAAATAATCCCCTTCGCAACAACACGGTCCACCCACATAGTGACATCCCTAGTAGAGTCCCACTGACTGTGGTTTCCGTCGATGTGCAAAATGTCTACGTTACCGTCAATCTCATAGAATGCCTGGACCGTGGACATCTTCATCAGTTTGACGTAGGTGGATATTTCCAAAGACTCGCATGTAGAGACGCATTCATGGCGTATGGCATCGTAATCCACAGATTTCCACCATTGAGCATTGTCACCATCATTATTTGCTGTGGCAGCTATGGCACTCCAAGTATCCACCCCGTAAACCACGCTTTTTGGATTACCTAATTTGGCCAAAGCAAGTCCGAAAGCTATCAGACTTCTACCAGCAAAAACCCCAAGCTCAACGCATCTGGTAGCCCGTTGCTTAATGACTGAATCAAATATATGGTTGGCCTTTGCAGGATCACACCATCCGTTCATTTTAGGGACGGCCTCAAGTAGTTTTGTCTTATAATCCATAAAAAAGAGGAGGCATACCAATGCCTCCTCCACTCAGCGTATTGAGTTATGTATTGTCAAACATTTATTTATTCTGATTCCTGATGGTGTTAGCTGTCAGAGCGTCTTGCAGTCTCATCTGGTGCTCAGTCCGCATACGACTCAGTTCCATTTCGTTCTGTGCGCGTTGCTGCTGGATAGCCATCTTCTGCTGGGCCTCTGCCTGTTTGATCTGAACCTTCGGATCCATTCCCTGCTGAACTTGCTGGGCCTGTTGCTGATCCTGCTGCATAGCTTGGAAGTTCTCAACCAAACCACCAAGTTCTTGCATTTGCTGTTGAAGTATTTCAAACCGTTGTGCGAGTTGCTGGAATTCATTCTGACGTAACGGGTCGTTCTGCAACCTAGCCAAGTGTAGGCCGGTATGCTGCAAAGCAGCCATCGCATACACAAGGATCTCATCAGGATTTCCACCCTGCTGCAAGGATGCAAGTCCCTCGGCTACGGAGGTCATATGCACACCAGCATGGACTACATCGTTCTGGGTGTCTGTGAGGATAACTTCGTTTCCAACCCGCATGCTACCGTTCTCCTGCGTGGCATCCCATTCATGATCCTTGAGCGTTGTGGCCATGCGATTACGTGGATTATAGCGATCTACCATGCTGAAACCAGCGGTCGATGCGATAAAGTCATCCATCAGGTTAACACGACCACCTTCTGGAAGTGAACCCGCGATAGATCCCAACAAAGACTGCAATGTCTGAGTTCTGAGGAAGTGACTTCCCTGCCCGATGGTTCGTGTAGCACGAATAGTGCATGCCGCAAATATGTTGTCCGGTATACCTTGGGCGGCGAGTTTTTGCCTGAATATACGGGCGGCTTTGGCCGTCTCGCTTTGGCTGTTCAGCTTTCCGGTCAGAGCACGTCGGAATCTCTCCGCATACCAATTGTCCAATTGCTCATAGTAGCGTTGGATGCCGGTCTTCGTCAGAACAGACTGTTGATTGACGTTTGCCGCTACCTCAAATGCAGTCCTTGGATTACCGCTAGGCTGTGCGACCTGCGGCCTGAACTGAGATAGATTGGACTGCAACTCCAGATCCATGGTTCGGGAAACACTCATCGCAGCTTCCATCGAGGAACCAATCTGGTTGAAGTTCATCGGCTCAAAGTTCGACTTCCAGACCGTAAACGGTCCCATCTGAACCATGCTGTCCGGTGTGGCAGATCCAGTCTGCTGGTTTCTGATATGCAGACTGGCCATGACAAAGGCATTATCGGCCAATGAATTGGTCAGTCGCTCTTTGGTATACAGAAACGGATACATGCGAACCCCAATGCCCTTGATGGAGTGATACGTTCCATCACCCCTGTCGAGCATGAATGGGCATACGATCTGATTCCAGTTCTTGTATTTACGAACCTTCTTATACAGGAACCCAAAGTCATGATCCAAGTTCACCCAGATCTCCGTAATACCTCCCTCTGGATTATCCCTGTTTGGGAATTCACGGAACAACAGCCGTGCTACATTTATCACTTGATCAGGGCTTGTGTATTCAAGGTCATTGTTTCGGATCGCTTGCTGCTGACGTTCCCAGTCTTTAGGGTAAATGGCAAACTCATCGGTTGCCCGTAAGATGGATTGCCGAACAGCGTCCACGTCCCAACCAACCTTGGATGCTGCCTCCGGGTTGTTGATGTATTTGTAAAGTTCAGCCGGGGTGAATACCTCGCGCACAACACACTTTGTCCATCGGTTCAAGTCAGATGGTTCGTTGTTGGCAAGGAGAACCCTGTCGTGTTTCTTCGGGTAGGTTACCCAGTCGTCCTCCCGCTCCCAGATCACAGGACCGGATCCATACAGGACCATGTCATGTTGGCTGAGTTGTATGCCGTAATCCAAACACGGATCCTGTTTCTGTAGAGCATCGAACTCTTTAGTCAGGATCTTGCCCCACTCATGATCCATGTCTGGGTTACCGGATTCGCATGTAATCGTAGCGTATGACGGAACCTCTGCGAACAAGTCATAATACGCAGTCAGAGAAGTTTGAAGGAACGACAACGCCTGACCACTATTGAAGTTGGACCGATACTTCTGACCCGCCTTGGCAAGGGCATGGGAGGAGTAGGGAGGGTTTCCGTCAACCAAACCCTTTACCCTGGCGTTTCGCTCAAGGCGTTTGTCGTTCTGATCGATGATGTCTTCCGCGATTTGACGCGCCACAATCGGGTCCGTCACTCTAGTGGAAGGGACCGATCCGTTCTCATTTAAATTCAGTAAATCTTCGTTCATGTAATATCCTCCCACTTGTTTAATGGACACTTCTCCGATGCGACCTGCAACTTTAACCCAGTGCAACCGCATGACCCGCATCTACCCATACCAAAAGATGCCTCCCCATTCCAGAGAGAACATCCCTCACATATTTCTCGTCTGGAAAGAAGCTGTTCCTCAGTCACCAACTTAAACCCGGACATAGTGAAGTTCTTCAGGGCTGCTCCCGCACGGATTAGAAGTTCTGCCTTGGTTGGTGGGCTGTAGTCAAAGCATCGTATAGCCGCATCCGTTGGATTAAGGCTCTTGCATATCTGATCCATGACAAGTATATGCAGGCCTTTCGGTGGAGTCTTCTTGCTGGCGAAGTATGCTTGGCGAATAGCCTCAACGGTTCGCTGCAAAGTTGTGTCTCGGAACTCAACACCGTCCTCGTCTGTATACCTCCACCCACCGGGAGGAGTCATCGAACTGTCTGATATGGCTTGCATAGTCTAAAGTGGAGCATCCAAGTGATCGAACTCGTCCCCAATCTCATCGTAAATTTCGTATACGGCCTCAAGAACGTCGTCCTTGTCCTGCTCACTAACATGATCCGCTATGTATACACCAATCCCAGAGCGTTTTGCAACCTCGGTCAGAATCACCGTGCAGTCCGCAATGTCAGGGGACATGCCATACACTGACTTCATGTCACGCTTTGTTTGCAGTTTGAGTTTACGACGTTCGTCGTCAAACTCACGCGAACAGAATTCCTTGGCCGTCCACGGGTCAATGCCCCTTAGCTGACCGGCCTGTAAATACTCACGGGCAGTAAACCAAAGCTCAGTCACCCTACGATCATATACCTCTCTGGCAGGTCTCATGTCCTCGCTCGATACAGGTAAATCACTGGGTGCGCCACCGAACTCAACGCGAATAATTCTAGGAGACCACTGCTTGGCCAAGATGTCTGCCAAACCACCACCTTCACCACTTGCATCTATACCAAAATCCTCTGGTCGGCACCCACGCTCCTCACACTTGGACTGGATCATCTCAGCCAACTGAAAGTGGACAGGCTCGCTGGAAGACGCATCTATCTCAAGCTCCTCAAACAACTCCAGCTCAATACCAGGCTTACCACTGTCAGTGATACCACAAACCGCAAACCTTAAAACAGCACGGTCACCCCCACCGAATGCAGGGTCACACGCACCGATGACTTTGATCTCACGCCGAAACATATAGCCCAAGTGCGCTTGCATCTTGGCCAATAAGGTTTCGTTGAAGACCGTCTTCAGCACACCACTCGGCGCCCAGAACCCTCGGTAGAACTTCCAGAACAACGGAGACTCAGGTCCATACTTTCTACGAGCACCCTCAAGCTGATGCTCCGTCATCAAATACTTGTAGGTCGTTTTACCGAGGATAATATTGGGAGACTTCTCCGCATCAAACCGAAGACAATAGCCTGGATGACCGTTTAACTGAACACCAGTTTCCCAATCCTCCGTCTCAACACCCACAGAAGCCCACCCTTCTTTTGGTTCGCTGAACTTCCCGTGCGGGTCGTAGTGACTGTTTGGGTTTCCGATGACGAGCATCTGGAATTTTTCACAACCTGCATAAAGGTTCGCGGTCGCATCAAAAATGGCTTGGGGAGTGTCCGTAGCTTCATCGATTACTATCAGCACCCTGCTTGTATGGATCCCTTGAATGTGACCCACGGCAGCGGCTGTGTTGCCGTCCTTTACGGCTAGACCAAAGATTGCGTTCTTTTCGTCGCCCTTGACCGCTTGCCATACAGTCTTGGAATCAACCATGTTCCCCGGTGGATTCCATTCCATGGACGTATAGAGTTTCTGGATCTCGCTCCACATACGCTTGCGAAGCATCCCTTTGGTAGTGGAAGTAAGCACTGCTGCACTGACATCCGGTTGGCAGATCCACCAAACCGTGGCGTAGAGTGCTCCAGCAAAAGTCTTACCTGATGCCGCGCATCCAGTCCAACTGACGAAGTCATTATCACAAAGTGACTGGATCGCTTTCTCAAGCCACATGTTCCATTCGATCTTCGGCCACAGGATCGAGACGATGTTCCTGAAGTTATCGAAGCGAGTGCATCGTGCTTTCTGAAGACCTTTATACGCCACGAACGACAACAGCTCATAGTGGAGCTGTGTCAGTCCTTGGATCTTATCGTAGCCGTATGTGCGAAGTTCGTAGTCCTTGGACTCATCCAGTCGCTTGATCAAGTCACCCATGGCAGTGCTGTTGGCTATCTGCCTCTTTCTGGCATCCAGCTTCTCCTGCGCCGCCTTTTTGGAGAGTGCTTTGGCCATGGGTTATTGTTGGGTAGGTTCTGGCTGTGGAGCTTCTGAACCCATTAAATAATCTGGCATCGAAGAATCTGGTATCAAATAATCTGGCAATACGTCACTCAATAACTTTATCGCGGATGCTCTGTCATCGCCAGAAGATGTCCGTAGAGATTCACCAAATTGCGGCGTAAGAAAGTATAAATAGGCAAGGTTATCCCACTTAGGAGAGGTTGCACGTAAGGGCTTCAAAGCTTGCTCCTTAAATAGTGGACTTGTCAGAAGCTGGGAAGCTACCCAATATCTGGCTCGCGTGCCGAGTTTACTGAACTTAGTTTCTACGACGGCAGCTATATCTTCGCCTTTTGACAACGAAGCTCCTGGATTACCAGCCTTTTGACGTGCAACTTCTCCTCGGCGTAAATACGTCTCAAAGTCAGTTACTAATCTATAGGTATCATCCCCCAACAGTAAACGCAATTTGCCCTCAATGCCTCTTTTGGACAGGGCTTCGGACAAGGCACTTCCACTGATAGCAGAATCTTTTATGTCCATCTTTTGTTCTATGGCTCGTTGTGTTGCCGCATAGTTAGAACGTCGGAATATCTCCTCTAGGCTTAACTGAGATAATTGTTGTTTTTCTTCCCCAGAAAGATTGTTCAATATAAATCGAACGTCTGACTCGGAACCTTGATCGAGCAAAGTCTTAACAAAAGTGTCATCTGGGTAAGCACTTTCTAACTGCTCAAGTGATATTACCCCTCCTTTTTCACGGAGAGGTTTTACCAGTTTCTCAGAAAAAGTTGTGGAAGCCTCAATAGATTTAGATGCAGCGTCGTACATCTTAGCCTGTAACTCAGAGGGAGGAGGTCCGAGCTTTGACTTTCTTCCTGCCATTTCCGTCCAAGTTATCCAGTCGTTAAATAGAGACTTAGGTATATAGATAGATTCGTTTAACCAATCCTTTGGTCTGAGTTTATCTAAAAACTGAATAGTATCCTCATACGAATTCCCTAGAAGATCTTTACGTGTAGACTCTGGCAAAGATGCTAGTTTTTGCTGAAACTGAATTAGGTCAAGCGTTCCTCCAACCCCAGAGTCGGCCACAATTTTATCCAGCATTGATCGCTTAACTTTAGACCAAACTTTTGGATAATCTTTTGAGAACAACTTTAACGATTTGTAATCATCAGGGTTCTTTATCAACTGACCAATGATCTCGTTATCAGGCATCCTGACTCTTCCGTCAGCAGTAAAATTGAACAACTTTCTAGCCCCAGAAGTCTGAAACTTTTCAATATTATTGGCATAGAAAGAATTAGCTTCTTTCATTAGTTTCCTGACAGAAGGATCTTTGATCCTATCGGCAGCTAGGTCTAACTCTTTATCCAAAGCTGCCTTCAACTTATTTAGTCTGAATTGTTCTTTTTTAGCGAAAGGTTTTTCGATCAAAGATCCTATGTCATCATTTAACTCTTTACGGACTAAATCTGCCGTCTCGATAGACATGCCTTGGGAGGCTTCGTTAAAAATAGTAGAATATTTTGCATAAAAGCCCTCCAGAAGAGGTGTCAAGACACGCTCCTCTACCCCCTCAGATTCAATAGATTCTACGACTTGGCGATTAAAAAGACCGGACGGATCCACTTCGTAGCCTAGCTCTTCGGTTCTACGAGTTACAATCTGCTTGACTTTTGCCGGTTTTATAAAGGAATTAAGCAAAGACAGAGGTCCGTCTGATTTAACTATCTGGTCATACTCTGTTAAACCAGTCCCTGGTATAATCTCTGGACTCTTCCTAGCAAGATCTCGGATGCGGTTGTTTACTTGCCCGTAAAGATCATCTCGTTTTTTTCTAAACGTAGACCTAACTCCGTTAACAAAATTCCGCAAAACTTTCCCTGGGTCCACTAATTTGGACCCAAGACCTTGCTTATAAGTCTGTTTACTAAGCCCTTCTAATACATCCTCTATAGCAGTATCGATGACTTGCTTTTTGGCATCAATGGCTGCGTCGTCCAATTCACTAAGCCGTTTCCACATAGCCACAGTTGCGGTTTCTACGGGATCTACTGTAGCTGGGTCTATGCCCTTAGACGGAAAAGACGATAACGCCTCAAGAATCGTATACTTAAGTTCTCTAGATCTTTGGAGAGATTCTGCTAAAACTCCACCACCGCCTTGATCGGATACGTAGCGTTCAAACGATAACAAACGAGCATCATTTGTAAGTTCGCCAACACTCAAGATATCTTCAACGGGAACACCTAACTGTTTCGACAAGTTGTCCAATGACTCTTTGAGTCTTGCCAACCTCTCTTCATACCCTGGTATTTTTTTGAAGTAAGAAGTCGCTGATTGAATTGGGCTGGTAGTGATTTTAAGTAGTTTACCTATCCCAGCTAATCCTCCTGCGGCAATTGACTCTACCGCAGCTTCAGAAAAAGATTGCTTCAGATCACCTACATAATCTAAAGGCAAATCTAGTGTCTCTCTAGCCCCACTTAACTGAGCCATTCTAGTGGCAAACGTACCACCCCCGGAAGCTAAAGCAGTTCCCGCAAACTGCCACAACCCTTTAGGGGCAAATGACACTAATCGTGGGAACGCCGCCGAACCAAGTTTTACGGTTCCTCCAGAACCTAGCATGGTAAGCGCGTCAGAGACTAAATCCTGAAGATCATTTGCGTTTAATGCAGGGGAATCCAAAAGGATATCCTCTACATTCCCTTGAGGATTTTTAAAAGGGACTATGACTCTTCCCATATCAGCGACCCTAACCGGGTGCTTTTCTGGGTCCAGCCCTTGGGCTTTTACGAAAGAAGTAAGTGCTTTCGCTTTACTTTCTGCTGTAGGAAGAGTACTCAACTGCATCCTAAGCGTTGAAGGATTTACCGTTTGCAGCCTGGGCTGTATAGTTTCAATTTTACCTGTAGCAAACCCAGCGGGAGGTGCTCCAGCAGGGACTTCAAACACAGAAGTGAAGCGATCTAAGAATCCACCAAAACCTTCTTTAGGTAAGGACGGACCTATCTCTTTCTCGGTTTTAAGAGGAACTCCTACACGGGTGTATTTATCCTTAAACTGTTTCTCCCTAGCTGCAATATCCTCAGCAAAAACTCCTGGTGGAGGTGCGCCAGGAGAAACACCTATAGTCGGAACTCTAGGCTTTATGTCTTCGTCCCTTACTTGTCTAGCCAAATCAGCAAGCGTCAAAGGCTGTGTGGTCTCTTGGACAGAAGGCTGAGGCGTCGGTTCAGGTATTGCTTGTTGGGACGGAGCTTCCATTCCCACTGGAGCCTCAACAGGAGACTCAACAGGAGCCTCAACAGGAGCCTCAACAGGAGCCTCAACAGGAGCCTCAACAGGAGCAGAGGTAGACTCCTCCAGTGCCTGAGATGTAGCTGGCATCTCCGGATCTGTTCTTAGAATTTCACCTACTGTTCGACCCCCAGTTATGCGATCAACCTTTTCGACATCAATAAGTTGATCAGGGCTAAGAGAACGAATCTCAGATATTACACTTTTAGGTATTGGCATGGTCTATTATTCAGTCTCTGACAAAGTTTCTAGATACCGAATGTATGGTTCCCTTTGAGCGTCAGAAAATCCGTTATCCTTCAATGCAGTGAACAAGTCTAGAATTTGCTGACGTGCAACATTTGTATCTGTTTGAGCGTCTATGGAACTTATAGCCTCCCGAATAGCTTCATCCACTAACCCAGGTCTAAAATTTAATCTACCTGCTGTAGCTGCAAGCTTCCCTACTCTAGAAGCTCCGAGATCTGACACTAGACTACTTAACGTGTTTGTTCTGCTACGGTTAAGTAGATACCTAAGAGATATAGTCCCCTCCAGTTGATTTAAGACACTCATTACTTTCCCAGGACTGTCCGTTACGGATAGTTGTGGGATGTTATTCTCCAAAATCTTAGCATCTTTGTCAGTCAACCTAGCTAAACTACCACCTCCTAGAGAGGTAAGGGCTTGAGTTCTAAGCGTATTAAAAGCATTTTCAATTTGAATCCGAGTTGCATTTTGAGGCAAATCCACTAATGGCCTCAACACTTCCTTCAAAGCATTGAGTCCCCCTGAGATTTCACCAGTGCTACCTACTAGATTTGGGTTACGATCCACTAGTGATCTAGTTTGGTCAATCGTACTAAATAAAATTTCAGCAGCTTCAATACCCTCGGCTCTATCGGATTCTTCTTGTTTAGAAAGTTCAGGCTTGGATCCACTAATGATTTCTTCACGTATAGTCACATTACCTTCAGGGCTGACTTCCACTACCTGACCTTTCGTTTCAGTGTTCTTTTTAATCGAAGCCAACACTAATTGAGCAGAACCCTCTGCGCCCCTAGCACGGTAGGTATCGTAATCGGAAACCATTGCACCGATATTGGATATAGGTTTGCCAAAATATACCTCCACCAACCTCTGCGCTTCGGGAGGGGTAAGCGCATTCAATTCCTCGGCAGGTAACGAATTAGAAAGATACTTCTTGTTTTTATCAAATTTAATAAACTCTTCGGCATCATAGGTGTCATTTAGATCGTTAAGAACAGTGTTAAACTGCACTTGCTGCGATACAGGTAGACCTTTAGCTTGTTTTCTAAGTTCAGGAATTTCACCAAAATTACCAAGTGAAATAGCTGACTGAGCCTTAGAAGTTAAATCAGAAAACAATATGGAATTGTCTTTTTCAGCCTCAGCTTCAGCAGCCTCCTTGGTCTTATCGTAGGTATCCTTCAACTTAAGTGCTGCTTGACGATCCTGCTGGATCTTATAATCCAAAGCCTGATCCGCAGCCTGAAGCTTAAGTTGATCCTGTGCCAAACGAGTAGACGCAGGAGTAGCAGCTCTGGTAATGCCTTGCAGAATAGTGCGACCAAGACTAGGGACGGATTCCCCAGGCTCAAGCTTACCCTGTCGGGCGCGTTCCATAAGGGAACGACGTTCTGCACCGGCTTCCATGCCAACGCCCATGCTTTCAAAAAAGCCTAAAAATGGATTGTCTTCTGCCATAACTTTATTACATGAATGCTTTACCTAAGTTAGCCAAGAATCGTTTTCCGTAACCCGGTTGGCTTTGACTGGAACCATATCCTGTAGCCCCAGAAAAGGTAGTGTCGTATCCAAAGCTAAAATCACTTTGCGGTATCCCAGCCCCAACTGCTCCAGCAGATCCTCCTGCTGCAGCTCCTAACGCACCAGCTCCCGGAATCAAGGCTCCCAACGCAGCTCCTGCTACTTTACCTACCGTTCCAGCTATACCCTTCACTAAAGGATCCGGTTGTGCGGCAATTCTAGCAGCTTCCATGTCTCGCTCGAATCGTTGATTCCGCTCACCTTGAGCAAAAGTTAGTCGGGCTTGAGGCGACAGGAACATAGAACCTACGCTAGACCTTGGAGTCATCGAAGCATACTGCGACAAAGCCTGTGCGGACTGCCCCATGGCCGTGTCGATACGTTGCAAGCTCGTCAGACCCAAGTCGCGCAACTCAAGGTTACGCGCAAACTGACTGCCACCAAAACCCCCCTGCACAGATCTCGCCGCCGCTCGATCCGTAATCGCACGCTGCACGTCAGCAGGTAACTCGCCGCGCAAACCAGCTTGTAGATTGGCGACCTGTTGCTGGATGATGTCGCGTGTGCCTGGGGCTATCTTTTCAAGGACTGCGAGCGTCGTGTCAGTGTCTGCCTCAGCTATGTTTCGTGAGATCCGTTGCGCTTGAGGTAACTGTTCCTGGATACTGTCAAAAGCTTTCTGAACCTCGACGTCGGGATCGATTTCCTTGAACTCAGGTACCTTAACTTTGGAACCAAATATTTTTGATAGGAATCCCATAAGATTAAATTATTTGAGGCATGCCACCGGCACCCCAGCTTTCAGATTGAATATTCATTGGTTCTACGTTGGATTTCCCCTGGTAATGTGTCAGCTCAACCTCCAACAAGCGGATAGCTTCCCCAAAGTATCTGGCTGCTTCACCCACGTTCTGTTGCTCCTCCAGCTGCACTGCCTTGGCAGCGTTCTTCAGTGCAGGTAAATTGCCCAACACAAACCAATCCGTGTCGCGCCTTACATCGATATGATCCAACTTCACGACGGCTCGCACGACTCGCTTGTTAGTAAGGGGATCTCCCGATCCGCACACATACTGAGGGGCATCCCCAAGTCCTGGGATGATGCTTCGTCGATAGTCTGGAAGGGTTTCGTCCCATTCGTAATAGCCGATCGGCACGACGACTGACTCTCCAGTAACCTTTGACAAATGAACCGGGCCATTCGTAACCGGTTTCTGGACTCCAGTAATTGTAGTAAATATGTTGCTCGACCCTGTCGGGGTCGTGCTGATGGTAATATATTCCCCGTCAACCCAAGTTCCGTTGTCGAGTGTTCTAATCCAATTCCCGTTTTCATCATAACCCTGAACAAGGAGCTTGGCCGATGCACTCTCGGATACTTCGCTGTAAACCCGCAAAGTCGAGGAGAAATCCGTCATGTCAAGGAACACAGGCGATCTACCACGATCCATTAGCTGCAACTCACTGGAGTTGCCGGTTGTCCTGATGCCAAACCCTGTCTGTAAATACTCAAACCAATTATTCCGAAGTGTGATCGGTTGATGGTTAACTGCCAAAGCCTCAATCGAGGCAACCTGCCTCGGCCAAGTCAGGCACCCTTCCGAACTCACACATATCTGATACGTCTGAAAGGTTCCCCAATACAAACCCTGCATCATGAGACGCTGGTGCGCTTCGTTCACGATCTGCACCAACCTTGTGTCCTCTGGATCAAACCCGAGGAAATCCGGTATGCGCGATTGCTTTACTTGGCCTAAAGTCAGTTTCATCCTACGTAGTATTGTCTAGCGGTTCGTTTGATGAAGTAAACACCATAGTAAGGAGGCATGTTGTTGTGTGCCTGACCGGTAGTTCCCGTCATTGATGTTGTTATTACTCCTGCTTTATTAAAGTTGTTGTAAGTAGCTCTAGTGGTGTGACCAGCATTTTCATGCAATGTATCGTCCGCTAAACCCGAAGGATCTGTACCAGACGCCGCTCCTGCTTGAGCACGATAGTAAGCTTCTCCCAAATGCCCGTGATCCGGTAGTTGGTCTGAGGTCAATGTAACAGTTTCAGAACCACCGGTGGTGCCAGAATTTACCTCCGTCCCAGAAGGCAACGTACCTGCCCCCAACGGAAACTTGCCTGACAGATCCGGGTCGATTTCCCAGAAAGGACCGCTGGCAGAATTCGCAACCCCAGCCGTTCCACCATCCAAAGTGGCTACACTCTCCGCAGAACCCTTGTATATCTGTAGTTTAGTGTCCCCGGCAGGGATATTGTGCGGCCAAACCCATGCGCCGTTGTAGTAGACATACTGACGAACAGGTGCGCCAGAGGATGTCTTGATCCACAACTTGTCGCGGTCATCAGCCCCAGGTGCAGTTTCTGAAATAATATACTTCAGGGATCCGTCCAGAACGGTGCCTGTCATTTGCGACACCAGGTCAACAGCGTGTTCCTGCAAATCTCCGTAACAAGACTTGCTCAACGTCCCCATGGTTAAGGAAATATTCGTGCTCATAATGTAATCTCAGGGTATTCCGTTAACGGACACCCCGAATCTGTTGTCTGTGTTCCTGTCGGTCTGTCAGGGTAGATGTCTTCGCTAATTACCTCTGCGAAAAACCTCATCGAGTCTACCTGCGCGTAACCTACGCCCTTCAAACGAAACTGAAAAGTATTCCCTAAGTTGCCAGGAGTCTTGGTATCAGTCTTGGCAGACGTATTGGGAGGGTTGCCGAAGCTACGTCGTGGACGATACGACGGTCTGTTCTCCGTCAGACTAATGCAGTTGGCGAAGTCACTGTTGCAGAACTTCGTTTTTGCATTCTCACTCCAAGTCGCCCATTGATTCCAAACCAAGGATTCATCCGGTCTGGTGTAAAGAGTGAAGTCAACTTGTCCCCGCACATTGTTCAGCCAAGCCTCAAACCGATCCAAGCGTTTCATCTCATACGGTGAATCAAAGCTTGTGCTTCGGGTTTCGATATACCATTCGATTGGCAGCTCATCAGTGCCGTTATAGTCAGTAGTCGAACTCGGATCCAGTTCCCACAGCTCAATGTCAGTGCCGTTTACCGCAAAGGCAAAGCACCGGTCTCTCTGACCAAACTGACCTCGGACTAAATGCAGAAAATCAAGCCCAGTCCATATGCCGTCATACGCCAAGGGAGACTTTACCCGTAAGCCGCTGATCGGATTAAAATCCATGCTTGCAATGGCCTTGTGGATTACACCACGACTGGACTTACGCGAAACACAGGTATGCAGGAGACGGTTGTCAAACTCTACCGCACTGGAGTGCTTGAGCAAAGTAGGTGACTCGTTCTGAAACGCACGGTTGATTTCGTTACTTAAAGGCGTTACCCCCGGAGATCCAAAATCCCTACGGGCGTATATAAGTGACCGTATTCCGTCTCGGGATCTGAAATACAAGTCGCCATTCACGTTCAGAGGTGTGAACGGACCAACCGCACCACTCGGGGCTACCAGTCTCTGGACCGGATAGGACAGGTTCTTCCACTGAGTTCTGTCTGTAGGAACACTCGTCGCAAAAGCACTGTTACCGGTAAACACGATCAGCTCCCCATCCCCAAGAGCCGTATCCAACGATCCCATAACCTGCATGGCGGTTATGCCACCGGCGTTGGATGGAGTCGAAAACGCACCACCTTCGTTCAGGTAATCGTTCTCGGTAAACTTTAAAACCGCATCCCTGCGGTTCAAGTCGGGGTTACCGCTGGAAGAACCAACCAAGTCACCCGCTGCATACTCAGAAAATCTTCCTACCCACAAACGACCGTTGCCATAAGTGGATACCGCTCCAGTCGGAACCTCATCACTTAAGGCCGCAGACCGTCGTGCCTCCGCACGGTTGTATATGATCGGCGCACTCTGCCCGTCCTGAATAATCATCCAGTCTTCGGCTTGCTGGAAAGTGACCACATCCTGATAGGTGCTGTTCCTGCCATCCGTAGGCGTGATGTCGGTGACCTTATAGGATTGGATGGGGTTGATCGCAAACAGTCGTCCCCCAATAGAACACACAATCTCAGACTGATCACCTACGGACCTAAAATACCCTGCCCCTTGGAAATGGGCCGTCGCAAGTTGGAAGTTATTCCGGTCATCCTCGGACGCAAAGGTAAGCGTTCGCTTGCGAAGCCCAGGTCGAGGACCAACCGCACCACCACGAACAACACAATTAGCCGCCCAAGAAAGCTGGTTGGGCTGAAGCAACTTCGGTCGAAGATTGCTGTCAACCCCTCCTTCAAAGGATACATAAGCATCCCCCTGTAATTTGGACTTGGACTGGGCCATTAGGCTAGGCTCTTAGCGGTTTGATACCAAACATAAGTGGAACCGTTGTACATAGCTTTTAGGGTTATGGACTCGTAGTATCTACTCCCGGGACCACCTCCACCTAAAGTGTCAGGCACATCGGTAGGACTCCCAGGACCACGGACTATGAATCCCGCAGAGTCTGTTCCCAAAAAAATTATCTCGTCAGTGTTATCGTTTACGATAGTCAAATACTTTGAAGCGGATGCAGATGCATAACTATTCGCAGGCGGTAAAGTGAGGTACACAAGAACTACAGACCCAGTTAGTAAAACAGTAACGCCAGGATTATCATCATCAGGAACATCCGTTAAAGTTAACGTGGAAGCCTTAGCAACACGAACAAGCTTATCCCCAGGCACAATAGTCGTGGACGTGTGAGCTACCCAAGCAGCGGTAGTCCCGTTGGACTGAAGTATCGTATCAGGACCACCAATAGGCAACCGGTTAGCTTGACCGCTAGTCCCGCCAACAAGCAAGTCGCCCCGAGTTGTCATTGGACTCAAGGCATCAAACCCAGCCAACGCAGTAGACTCCCCAGTCCCTCCATTGGCTATAGGAACCTGACCTGTGATACTGGTGTTGGCGCCACCCAAGTCAACCGCACGGTAGATCAAACCCAGAGTCTCTCCTGAATCTGCATGCAGAATCTGGTTGTCAGGTCCAGCCCCAAGGGCTGCGTTGACAGATCCGTTGTGACCACTCAAGTCTCCTTTCAGAGAGTTGATAGCAACCGTCGGATTTGGGTAAGTGCCACTCAGATCACCGCCAGCACTTCCAGTGAGGGATCCAGCCGGTCCCTGAACTCCACCAGCACATACTTTACTGGCCGCTGAAATCGGCGTGGACGGGGCGGCGTTTGCTGGGTATGCACCGGAAGCCGTATCTTCCAGATTACGCAA
>Ga0208547_1000506_pt1 | contig 22381 bp, 28 predicted proteins | sample DEB08_DNA_5_FD_185501 | JGI IMG/M metagenome (GOLD analysis project Ga0208547, IMG submission 185501) | Aqueous microbial communities from the Delaware River and Bay under freshwater to marine salinity gradient to study organic matter... | ecosystem: Environmental > Aquatic > Marine > Coastal ...
TAGCGGATAGCCGCTTCAAGCTCTTGCTTGGATTCTTGTACTGAATTCATGATTGTGTTTGTTTGTTTTTGATTGGGCAGAGACGGAGCTCGTACATGGTTGTAGGTTCGCGTGTCAATCCCTCGAATTGCTCCCACTCGATGGGGTCAAACTCGAAGTTGTATAGGTCTTCGTAAAGCGTGGTGTCATGTACCTCGATTACTACCTCTGCGCGGTCTGGGTAAGGCGCTAGTAGTTTAAGCAGTTGTTTCTTCGTCATTGTCTTCAAAGTGGTAGTTATACATTTCGTCAATCTGTTCGTCGCTGTCGTTCTCAATGGTTTCCGAGATTGATTCCCATACGTACATATACATGGTCGTGTAGTCCATTTTGTCAATTACGGATGCGATGTATCGCTCAATCTTTTCTTCACGAGTCATAGCTGTCAGAGTTTTTGGGTTTGGGGATACGGAAAGCGTGCATCACGTAGTCGTCAACGTCGATGATGGCGTGGTTGCGGTAGTACACAGATTGGATGAAGTCGTTGAGCTGTGTAAGACCGTAGTACATGGCCATGTCGCCGTCAGCGTTGTCGTGGACGTCGCTTGATACACGAGCCACCAAGGACATACACAAGGGGTAGTAGTCCCATGCTTGGCAGTTGTCGAGTTGGTCCCACGTCAACCAACACGATTCGGTTGTGTCTTTGCGGTAGGGGTTGTCGAGGGTGATGATAGTGATGATGCACTGCGTCGCGTACTCCATGTCGCCTGAGCCGTCATCCATGTGGTAGTACCACAGGTTATCTTCGGGGTGGTCGATCTGAATGACGTTGTCGTCCTCCTCGAACGTTTTGACAAGTTGACCTGCGTGCTTGCGGGCAACGTCAAGGTCGTCGTAGAAGTCGCAGCTTGTTTCGGAGTAGCCCTCCCATATGCCGCATACGCCGTGTACTAATGCGTATTGTTTCATGATGTATTGAATTTGAGTGATTTACTTCTGCAAATATAGTGTGGTGTGAGACAAATGTGAATAGAGTAAGTGTAAAAAAGTGTTAAGAGGGGGCTAGACTGACGTTTCAGCGTTCACCCCCTCCGTTGGTCACTCAAACCAATTACCCTTCAAACGTGATTTGCATCTCGCCCTGTTCTGTATACGAGATAGACACGTTGCGCACCCCCTTGCCAAGGTTGATGACACTTTTGCCTGACACACTCTTTGGTGTTCTGTTTTTCTTTGGGGTCTTGCTCAAGTTGAACTTGTAACCAACATTCTTGTCTTGCTTGTCAAGTTCTTTCTCGATATCCCCTTTTGAGGAGAAGCAGTCTCCAATCATCTTGCCTGTCTTGGTGGACAGCACCCTGCCACATTTTGTCACGACCGTGGCATATTGGATAGACTCTTTAGTTAGCCCCAGATTCGATGCTTTGAGCTGGCATGCACCCAAGGTTCTGCCAATAATTTGACCCACGCAAGATAAAACTTTGCTCATGGTCATCCCATGTCGATCTGATTCGGGGTCAACGCATGCGCAAACCGTTCTAACGAGGAACTGCTCTTCTTGCGAGGTCCACTTGCGTTTGCCGTTGCGGAAGTATTTAGTCCCATAGAATCCACTGACTGATACGTCAGGTAGAATCTTGGCGACCGCGTTGTAGCGATATGCTTTCCCGTGCTTGTCTGACGTTGAATCATACTTGGCCTTGATTGCCGCAAGATTTGGGTACTTGGTACCCTCAACGACGTTGTCACCGAGAATTTTGAGGGCTTCTGTGTAATCGCAAACGCGATTCATGGGGTTGTTGTAATTATACTGATAAGACATTGTAAATTGATTTGAGTGAATGAAATTATGCGAAGTCTCGCGTTGATATTCCGAATGATGTGAGGTCGATGTACGTGTCGATGTCGTACATCTCGATAACCATGTCGATAGCTTCTACATCCTTCATGTAAGAGAAGTTGACGTAGGCAAGGACTAACTCGTCGTGTGAGAACTCAGCGAATGGGTTCGCCGTACTTGTACTTTTGTGCGACGTTGGGGCACAAACCTCCACTGACAATGCTTGGTTTCTTGCACTTGTTTTGATAGGCAGTGTGGCATCCTTGAGGACACGTTGTGCATTTAGCCGCCGAGCAACCCGAAAGAAAAACGAGCGCAAGGATTGCAGGTAGTATTCCATATTTGATTCTATTTTTCATGATTGTGGTTTCATTAGTTCTACCCGCTTGACTGTCCAAGGGGTGTCGATGTATTTGGAATGAGTCATTGATAGGGCTTCTTCGAGAGTGTTCGCTTCGAGCGTACCATCCCGCCAATCGTCCCTGTCTTTTTGGTAGTACACGATGTACCTGTATTTGTTTTTTTTCATTAGCAATATCCTACGTTGAAGTGACCGAAGTGTTCCGCGACCTCTTGTGCAATGAGGATGTCGTCGTCAAACTCGATTCTAATGAAGAACTCCCCATCGGCTCGGTCGGTGTTGTCGATAACCCACAACCACTCATCGGTTGACATGAACTTTCCGTCGTGGTGACGTAAGTCGATTTGCCTGTACTCGTTGTACCTGTTGTGGCGTTGGATAATCTCTCTGATGTCGCGCTTTGCTTCGGCGACCTGTGATGGATGAACTGTGATGTCAATCATGATTGTATCTCTTTGTTGGTGTGATTTCCATGGTTACATCCCATGTGGCTTGGCAGTCCTCGCACTCGAAGTCGTGGGATTGCTGTACCCAACCGCCTGCGGTGTAACCTGTTTCTTGTGAGCCGAGGAAGATGCCCTCGCCTCCGCACTTGTGGCATTTGTTGTGTTGTGTCATTTGCTTGTTGATTTTGCTTCCCACCACGCAATCTCTTCGTCGTGGATGCGGAACTCGTGGCAAACACCGAGGGGGCCATTCCACACCTCAATCCACACGCCGTGGTCGTCAGGTGCGCCCTGTACGTAGGATGCGTAGTGACTTTCATCTCGCAGTGCTTTGACTGCTCGTTCGCATTGTTCTTGTGTCATTGTTCTTTCGGTTTGGTGTTGGACAATTTCTCCGCAAGGGACTTGTTGTGCTTGACAAGTTCCGCCTCTTGCATCTTGGAGAGTTCTACTACGATGTTGAAGATGTCTTTGCTGTTCATGCTAGTTGATTTAGTGGTAGGCCGCACACGCACCATTGTTGTACGGCTTCTTGTAGTGAGCCGCATTTTTGGTGGTGGTGGAACAGGATGTGATGGTGATGGCCATGACGATGGCGGCCATGATGTAAGTCAAACGTTTCATTGTTCTTGGGGGTTAGAGTTCTTGGATTTGAATTGCAGGAAGTTGGGGTGTGCCATAGCTTCCTCGATGGTTGTGCATCGTGGTGTTCTGATTTCTGTCCCGTCAGTCATATGCAGGCAGTTGAGTTCAGGGGCGTACCTGTGTCGCTCCAATCCGTGTACTTGAATCTTCATTGTTTTTGCGTTTAGAATTCTTGTTGAATGATGGTGTTCAGTTCCAACTGCAACTTGACGTCTTTTGCCGTGTCGTACTTGCTGTTGTGGGGGTGAATCGATCGTTTGAGCAGGGCACGTACTCGCTCGTTTTCGAGGGCGATGTCAGGTGATACTGCGTTGCTACTGCAAATGAAGTTGAAGTCGTGGCGTGTCATGACTGCAAGAGGATTGAGGCGATTGGACGCGCTTTCAAGGTGGCGTATGTAACCTGTTGATACATTGTCCCTGCACGTTGAGGTGAGGGGAGGTCGGCACGTATGTACTCGACCATCTTGTCGAGTTCTTCGTCGTACTCGTACATTGAATAGTACTTGTCTCCGCGCATAATCGCGTTGGCAATCTTGCGTGTCAGTTCCTCGATAGCGAGGTGAAGGTTGTTTTGCATGGTGTTGATTTGAGTGAATGAATAGAAGGGGGGTTGGGATTCGAACACAACCGCCGTCCGACCAGAAGGTCAAAGTGAAAGGACGTGCGCACCGACTGCGCCCCCTTGAAAGTGAATTACGCCACCAGTTCAGCGACGGCTTCGCCCGCGATGATGTCGGACAAGCCCGCAATGACGTCGTCGATGTCCACGACCTCAGGGGTCTCCAACAGGAACTCAACGATAGCCTTCACACGCAACGCAAACGCTCGCTTGGACTTGGCCGCGTGGCCGACCTTCAAACGTGCTTGCAACGTCTCGTCGATAGACCCCAAGTCAATGGTTGTCTTGCCCACGTTGAAGCGCATCAGCAATGGGTGTGACAAGTTGGCGAAACGTGCTCCTGTGTCCTGTTGCAGCTGCAAGTGACGGAACAACCGATTGATGAACGTGCCCACAACCTTGTTGCGCTCGGCCTTGTTGTTGTTGTCCAAGTTCACGCTGAAGGTGAACTCCTGATTGATGTCCACAATGTCGTTGTCACGAGTTGTGGTGAATGCTTGGTAAGCAGTGGCTGTGAATGTGCCCATAATTGAAATAGATTTGAGTGATTAACGCAATAGCGCGTTGAGAGAAGCGGACGGCGCGAGCGTCCTGACGTGGCGGTCCACGATGCTTCCCTGATATAGATTCACACGAGGCGGGTGGACTTCCCCGCTATCCCAAGATGGCTTGTATCTCGTGTGTGGTATTCACTTGTTGTTGCACCTACTTCTTCCTCCATCCCATCGCGCGGTGTCGGCTACGATGGTAGGTAGTTTCAATAAGTCAAAGAACGTCAACCACAAGGTGTCCGAATGTGTCAACGTGGCTACTGCTTCTCACGTTGTAGTGTCTCCTTCCGCTATAGTGTCTTATGCGATATGCGTGCCGCACGTCAGAAGGAAGGGGTTTAGTCAGTCCCCAGCACATACGTCATTGGTCCTCGGTGGAGGGCACTCCCGTTGGAATGCGTTTGCAAGTAACGACACGAATTTCGTTCCCGCAAGCCCTTTAACGTTCGTTAACATTTTTCGGTGCTTCCCCCTATGCGTATATGGAATCCCGCATGCGCGTATACACTGCGATGTGCATACGAGTCAAGAGGCGTTAACATCTTTTTTGTGTGTACACATAATGTGGTGGATATAATCGGTTGTATAATTTGGGATAAGGTTTGTCCCGTGTTCCCCAATGACATTCACATTTTTTCACAGTCTCCGCTTGACATTCTCCCTGCTATGGACTATGGCGTTGTCAAACACGACAAAAAGCTAAAATATGTACGCGATTGCCAATAAATGTTAAGGGGGGTGGGTTGGCAAAGTCACTTCGGGTGCGACAAGCTGACGCTCCCATACATATATAATCCCCCAGGTACTTATTTCTGACGTTTTTTTGTGATCGGCATTCTCTCATCAACTTCACCTAACCGAATCTAACTACTCTGTAATCAGTCACTTAGGCTATCTCACTTAAACTGTTGCTTGAGGGTTGATTTTTAAAAAAAAAAGTTATAACTTCGCAACTCTATTGAATGATTTTTGGAGCTATTGATAGTTTTTTGTGTAGGCACATAAAGCTGATGAGCGAAATTCACTAATAAGACAATAGAAGTTCAATACGGGTTAGCTATATCATGATCGTAAAACGCAAAGAAGGCTATTTTGTACGCTCAAAAGAGGGGAAGAACCTGGGGGGACCTTACAAGAGCAGGCTGGAGGCTATGCGTAGATTGCGGCAGGTAGAATTTTTCAAGGACAAGAAATAGATTCTCGTATCTTTGCTTTATGCATAGTCGTAAACGAAGAAAGGCAGGTTTTGCACCTGTAAAGAGGTATGTTGACGGTGGTGTTATGGATTGTCCAAACCCACCTTGCCCCCCACCTTCAGCAGATAGAGTAAAATCACTTATAGATAGCGGTATGTGGAAGCTCGGACCTAACGGTGAGCTTCTGAGGCTATCTGCAGAGGAGATCAACCAAAAGAACTTTGAGCTTTCTAAGGCTACAGCCATGGAGGAGCTTGCTGTAGAGGACCCAGCTACGTTTGCCCCTACAGAAGTTGGGTTTATGACCCCTGAAAGGAAGGAATACTTGGAGACTAGGGCGGGGGAGCTTACCCCAGAGGAGGCTAGGGAGTATGCAACTACGTCTTTTGACCCATTTGAAGGTCCAAACGTTGTATTCGGTATGGCTGCGGGGGCTACCCCAGTAGATCCTGTTGGTCAGGTACTTGGTAGAGGACTTAAAGCAGCTGGTGATGCATATAGAGTACTGAAAACACCTAGTATCCCTGTGATGGATGAGGCTAGGATACAGGCTCAGATGGCTGTAATCAGAGATCAGTACAATATCCCATACGCAGATGTTGTAGACGGAACACCAAACAACCTTCAGAGATACAGACAGCAAGCTGTTGAGCAGCTCGTAGGTAAGAATGCAAGCTCAGAAGCTATTGCTCGTGCAGAGGCACAGATCGATGCAGCTGTAGAGAGCTACATGCCTAATGCTATCGAGGAGATCATGAAGAACTCAGAGGGGAATATCTTGAATGTCCCTAATGATACAAGAAGGCCAGAACTAGATAGAGTCAGAATGAGGTTCCTCAACCCGAACTCTAAGATTTGGCAGCAAGCTAACAAGGATGGGATGATCCCTACAAACAACTTGGTTCAGCTCATGAAATCTGACGGTATGTCTGAGATGGAGAAAGGAGTTCTTGAGGAAGCCATCTTTGGATCACCTATCTACGACAAATCTGGGAACCTACTTGGTGGGGAGGAAGCTAGAAAGGCTCAGGACGCTGTTATGTCTGCTATACTGAGAGCTGGGGGTACAGAAACAAAAGAGTTCGCCAGCGGAGATATCTCTAACTATAGAATCAACCTCAATCAGCTTAAGGGATTGTCTGAGATGACTAGCATGACCTCGTCACCTATAAGTACATTTAGTTTGGACGCTGATCCTGAAAAGATTTTCGGCAATAGAATAGGTGTTCGGAAAGATAAATTAACACGAAATTTTTACCAAACTTATGGTCTGAATAGAATAGGTTACAGTGATGTTGATGCAAAGACTTTCGTTGTTGGTAGTGATGATTTTTTCACTAACGTAAACCATTTTGGTAGAGGTGAGCTTTCTCACTTTAGGGTATTTACCAATGACGCCCCCCCTCGTTTGAGTAGAAACTTCCCAGGAACTCAAATAGATGTGCCTAGTGAGTTTGCATCGATTAGAGTGGGACGTAATGTGGGTGCCAGTGGAGCTCATTTGAACTGGTTCCAAGATATGAGCAGGGTTCCTGGTGGTATGGGATATAGAAGAGGGGGGAATATGGATATGCCTCTCGGGGATGAGGGGATAAGTGAAAGTGTTTCTGCCCTACTATCTGGAAAGGCTTTCATAGAGGATGTTGCTGGAAACCTTAGAAGGGGTGTGAACAGTCTAAGCGACATCAACAGAAGTGCATCTGGAATAGTAAGAAACATAAGAAACGTTCAAAACAGGGCCGCCGACGTTAGTGCTGGCAGAGGCTCTCTTGTTGGCCCCTCTGGTGACAGTTCTATCAGGCAACTATTTGAGTTTGCCAATCTACCAAATAGAAGAGAGCTTGTCATCAATGCCTTGGGTGATGATTGGCAATTTCCCAATCAAAAGGAGGCCTTTGCTACGGAGATAAATTCACGGCTAGACAATTTAGTTGAAAACGTATCTAAAGAGCAAGAAGCTTTGGCCAGGCTGGGGGAGGCTCCTGTTTATAAAGATACACCAGGTAATGAAATGGCTAGACTCCAGGAAGCTAATAGTTACTTGGATCTCGGCATGGACATTTATTTTGACCTTGTTAAAAACACCCCATTCCATAGAGTAAAAGATAACTTCAGGGGTTACGACAATATTATTGACCGAGCCAAAAGCGATTTTTCCTTTGGATCATGGGCTGATAATGATTTAACGGAGTCACTAGGTACTTTGGAGGGAGATGTAATCCCTATGGCAAAGAATCGTTTTATTGATAAACTTGAGAATCAAATAGCTGATCTCAGCACTATTGTTCTCAAACCAAACACACCCCAACAAGTAGTGGATGCGGCTCATAATCTGAGACTCAAGCTTGCTGAAGTTATGGACAGAGGCCGAGAATCTTTTGATAGTATGCAGGAGCTTGCTGGAGAGATATTTGATCTTCAGGACTACTTGATGATTGAATATCGTTCAGCTTTTCAACGCGCTGCGGAACGAGGAGTTCCAGACAACATTAGAATGAAGACTGCTGTTGAGGAAGTGCAGGCTAAATATCAAGATTCTATTGATGATCTTAAGAGGCTTATTTTGGAGCTTGAAGCCAATAGAGATAATGCTGGATTGGCTCTGAGGGAGGCTTCTAAATCTATTAAGAGCATCAGTGATGGCGTTGTAAGATCAGTACCAGATTTGTATGAATCAGCTAAAGGTGAGCTGAAGAATCGAATTGACAATGCTCTTCAGGATCAAACAGCCCTAGACTATTACGATATACTCCAAGCTCAAACCCGTATTCAAACAGAGGCAGATCAAATCAGACGGCATGTTGGGTCTGGAGATATAAACAATCCAACTCTCAATAAAATGTTCCTTGAGTCACCTGATGCAGATAGGTTCTACGTTTCAGAGATTCAATCTGACTTTGTTCAAAAGTCTAAAGGATCTAAATCAGGAGAGATGAATGTTAGATCTTCTGTTATTGACTCGAAGAATACCACCCAAAAGGGTGAGCGTATGGAGCTAGACTCTTTTCAAAAGAACTGGAGAACAAAAACCATTCAGCAGGCTGTCCTTCAAGGACGTAAGGCTGGTAAGAATGAGATCCTATTCCCGACGTACAAAACAGCAGACAATATTCAGGCGTGGAGTGGTTCTAAAGACACTGGCGAAGCTGGTGCAGGAAATAGAATTACCTACCAGGGTATGGATAAGCATATCCGAAAGGCTACTGGTATAAAACCATACAAGGTTGTCGACCCTCATGGTAACGAGTGGTGGGCTATTAAGCTCGATCCAAACCAGAAGTATGAGTTCCCAGACTTCAAGCATGGTGGTCGATTCCGTTTGAGGAAAAGATGATATATTTGCAATATGGCTACACTTACGGTATCGATTCAAGAAGAGATTACCATTAACGGTAAGGATAGGGGGAATACAAACAGTATTAGTATTACCTCTGTAACCGAAACCTTCAATAGAGTTCTCACGGCTTCAGCCACAGAACAAAACATCATTGAGTTTCAGGCTACCAATCCATCGGGTGGTGCTCTTGCTAACGGTACTTGTCAGTACTTGAGAGTCACCAACCTTGATTCTTCTAACAACGTTGACTTAAGGATTCAAACTTCTACAGATACAAAGGAGTATCTGGTTAGAATTGGTGCTCTTGAATCATTCATCTTGTTCAATGACACGATGGATGTAAATGCCACCACAGCAGATCTCGATGGAGTTATCGATCTCGATCAGATTGAAGTGATTAAAGCTAAAGTACCTACGGCTTCTACAGCTGACATTGAAATCTTCGCAGTAGCAACATGAGAACTAGATTTAGAGACGGAGGCCTTTACTATATGGGCGGTAAGTATGGAGGGGGTGGTATGTACCCATCTTTCCAGGGTGCTGGCCAGTTTAATGGGAACGGCAACGGTGACCCCAAAAAGATTAAGAGCGCTAACACCAACAATATTGACTTCAACTCTGGAGACGACACTGTAAAGAGCACTCGGACTTACACCGAGGGTCCAACTACTGGTGAATTCACTGACTTTGCTCCAGTCCCTGCTTACAGAAAAGCCATGAAGCAGGGAAAGGAAATATCGGCGACAGAGGCACTTCTCGACAGACTCAGCCAGGGTAAGGTTCAAACTCGACTTGTTGACGAGAAAGGAAGGGAGATTAAAGATGAAAGTGACTACACTAGATTTATCGAAAGGCAAAAAGAGGCTCTAAAAAAAGGTTTTTCCTCAGGAGATATTGATAGGAAGACATTTGAAAAACAATATGAGCTCCTCCAGGGTGAGGCATCTGCATTCCCAGAGTACGTTCAGGCACAAGGTGAAAATGAAGCTACTAGGAATATATATGGGCGTGTCTCTGAATCGAAAGACCCTGAAGCTGTAGTAGAAAAGCGTCTTGAGGGTGAGTCTCATTGGTTTAATAAAAATGACCCTAAGTTTGGTCCAGGCGGATTTAACGTTCACAACCCAGGCCACGTTATGGAGTATCAAATGATGTACAATCAGCTAGCTGCTCCTGGTGAAGAGATTACGGTTGACGGAAAGTGGGGTGAGCAAACTCAGTCGGCAACAGTCCCAATTAGAGAGTCTGAAAGAGAGGAGCTAGCTGGCGGCGTTGATCCCGAACTCGAAATGAGGCTTTATCAAGAAAAGCCTTCAGGTGGCTGGGATCAAGAGGAGACTGGCGGAGGTGGCAGTCGTGGAGGGGGATATGGTGGATACACCACTGGCCGTGTGCGTAAAGGCGGCGGCGGAGGCGGTGGGGGTTGCGTAGGCAAGTCATGTGCTGCCTACGGTAGAGCTGGCGGAGGTAGGTACAACCTTGGTGGCATCATGAAAACCAAGTTTAAGGACGGTGGTGTCTACTATATGAGATAATCATGCAAGTAAGAAAGAAAACATCATCTAAAAATGCCACCATGTCTTTTGATGGAGGTGGTAAATACCCAGGCTGGCGTAAGGACAGAAGAAAAGCTAGACAAGCTAAGCGCCAAAGGAGAAGACTTGAGAGACAGTTGGGAAGAAGTTGTCGGGGTGGTTCCTGCTTCGCTAACTGATAATGAATAAGCACTACTTCAACCCTATCCGTAAAAGGAAAGACCCTGGAGTAGAAAACGAAAAAAGACGCTTAAATAATGAAGCTGTCAAAAAATCTGTCACTCGCCGAGGTGACAAAAAGCATAACGGCTAATCGATTAGGAATAAACAACACACCAGACGATGAGTGGATTATCGGGAATCTCAAAGCGATTGCAAAGCATGTATTTCAGCCTGTTAGGGACGCTTTCGGGTGCCCTATATACGTGTCGTCAGGCTATAGGTCGCCTGAGCTCAACCGTGCTATCGGTGGGTCGAAGCGCAGTCAGCATGTGGAGGGAAGAGCACTTGATCTGGACGCAGACGTATTCGGACACTGTACAAACAGTCAGATCTTCAACTGGCTACGAGAGAACGTTGAGTTTGATCAAATGGTGTGGGAATTTGGTGATGACGATAATCCTGATTGGGTTCACGTCTCTTTCGTTTATGATGGGGTTAATCGTAAAAGGTGTCTCCGAGCTCGTCGTGATGACGAGGGAAAAGTTTATTACGAAGTAATGTTTGGAAAATCGCTCTGATATGCTTGGGATACACAACGACTTAGTTCACCACGACCACATTGACTTGTACACTGGTATTATTGATTTGCCAGAAGGTGCTACTGCGGGATATTCTGTTAGGAGGATTTCATCAACTTACTTTGGACCAGGAGTAAGAGTTATAAACTCTTCAAATGTTGAGCAGGATATTAAGTTTTTGCAAAACGGAAACCTTGACACCGTAACTATGGAGGCCCACTGCGGAGGTGGAGACGGCCACGTGACGGTGTGGTACGATCAAACGGGCCTGGGGAACCATCTTGCTCAAACCACAGCAGGTCTCAGACCTAAGATCGTTAGTAGCGGAACCACAATAACAAACCCTGACAACGGCAAGGTGGCTCTTGAGTTCGCTGGAGACTGTATGAAAAAAGAGTCTATCACTCTTTTTCCTTCTGGCACAACTGGTTTGGCTCAGTGCGTTTCTGTCGTTAAAGCTGACAGTGGTATATCTTCTAGAAACAATTTGTTTAACATTCAGGGTACGGGCTTTGCCCCAAAACTTCTTGAGTCTTATGTCATTCCAAGTGGCGCCGACACAGGGTGGCAGATAGCATCTAGTAGTAATGTTGGAGCTTCTGCATACATACCTTCTGACCTTTATGACAGTTATGTACACATAGTTGAAGTTTTTGTGTCTAACCTTAGGGCTGGATTTAACGGAGACACAGGTAATCAGGGCGTGGGCGCGGGCTCAACAACAGGCGCTGAAGACATTCATCTAGGTAGCGATGAAAGTGGATCAAATAGATTTAACGGATTTGTTCAGGAGTTCATCATGTACAACGTTGGATCTACCATACCAGAAGCTACTATTGAAGGTGTTTCTGATGCCATGAACGCCTATTACGGAGTGTACTAAAACTATGGAAGAAGAATTTGACGACATTAGCTTCTTGGATCAAGACAAGCTCAAGAAGCAAGAAGAAAAGATTGAGAAAGGTGAGATCACCTGCAACATAGATAACCCCGAAGACTGCGAGAGCTGTAGCGGTTAATTACTTCTCTAACCTATTGTAAAAAGCCTGAACAAACATTCGGGCTTTTTGCGTTATGGCGTACCTCACTCTGTAGTTGTACTTAGTTTCTTCTCTGAAAAGGTGATCTTCTCTGGTTTGAGACGGGGTCATCTTGTCAAAGTGTTTGTAGATATACCCTTCTTTCATAAGCGGGTACACGATCCGCTCACCTATCTTTCCAGGGGAGTACCCAAACTCTTCTGCTGCGTACTTCAAAGTCCAGAACTCAAGATCATACGCCCATAGCAGGAAGTATATCTCAGTCTGGAACAGGATGCCTTTGTTTTTTTCCTTAACTAACTCTTTCCTAAGGTTTTTGAGGTAGTTCTTGTTTACGTATCTTTGGTTAAGACGTGAGCTCTCACGGAAGAGCTTTTTTTTGGAAACCTCACTTTTAGGCATTGAAATGGATTTAGATAACTACAAAGATATGGAGAGAGAAGGCTTTTTGTTCGAAATTCAAAGGCTGGCACTTGAGATTGAGCACGTCATCGATAAGTACGGTGTTCGCGGTGAGGTGATGTCTTTGATGATCATTGGCCTTATCGATGAGCTACCAGAGGGGCATCAGTTGAAGGCTGTTTATGGTTACAATTTGAATAGCAGGGACGAATTGGATGAATTGGTTAACTTTGCACAAGAATCCTACGAGCCCGACGAACCAGACATTGATGGTCTAATTGAAGGGCTTGGTATAAGCCTAAATTAAATGGAAGGAGTTATTAGAAAAATTATCATTGGGAGAGACCCCAAGGATGCTATGGCGTACTACGTCGGCATGAGGGCAGGTAAGAACACTGTCAGCGCTATTGTAAATGACGAAGCTTTTCTCTACAGACACGGGAAGAATCGATACCTCGTATACCTCGAAGAAGAGGATGGGGGGAACGTGCTTTGGAAGTCTGTTGATGACATGCCCTGTATTATTGAATTTGATTTAAATTTTTAAGATGAGCACGAAGTCAAAGGGTTTGGGTGACACCGTAGAAAAGATCACCACAGCAACTGGATTGAAGAAACTTGTAGAGCGCATGTCTGAGGACTGCGGCTGCGAGGAGAGAAAAGAGTACTTGAACAAGAAGTTCCCGTACAAGAAATGAGGTCCCTAAATATGTTTATCGTTGAGCTGGACAAACCAATCAACGATACAATCTCCACTAAGAGTGGGATTGAATTGTACATCAACACCGAGTATGAAGGCGGTGAGTTTAAGTACAGAGTTACTGACGGTCCAGTAATTGCCACCCCAGCTAAGTACAACACCCCTGTAGAGGTGGGGGATACTCTGTATTTCCACCATCTTGTTGTCATGCAAGGGGGTCAAAAGCTTACGGGTGTTGAGAACAGCTACTTCGTAAAGTTTGATCCAGAGTTTGCTGTAAACAATCAAGCCATAGCCTACAAAAACAAAAAGGGTAAGATCACTCCGCTTGATGGCTGGAGCTTGTTGCTCCCTGTAGAGGAGGAGGAAGAAGACGATGGGGTTATTGAAGTTGTGTCTCTTAATGAGAAGCTCCCAACGAAGGGTCGTGTTGCATTCGACTCAAAGTACCTGAAGGCTCATGGAGTCAAGAAGGGGGATGTTGTTTGCTTCAAGCAGAACAGAGACTATCGTATTAAAATCGACGGGAAAGAGTACTACAGAACCCGCGTTGAAGACTTGATGTATGTCGAGGAAGAAGTTCACGACGATTGAGGCTGCCCAGAGGCTTATGTCCTCGATGGAAGTGGCCATCAACAATATGATTGACGAGGTTAAGAAGCCAGTCGATCCAGAAGCTGGTGGTGCTGCACGTAAGGCTGAATTGCAGTCAATTAAGCAGACGGCCACTGATTGTAAAGAACTGCTGATAGAGCGTCAGCGTCTAGAACAAATGATTAAAGACCTACAAGACAATGGAGGGATCGAAGAAGCCAAAGACTACAGCGGAGGTTTCGCTGAAAGATTCTCTAAGTAACTGGCAGGAGCTTGTTGCTAGATTTGAAGAGTCCAGAATAAAGAGGGATTACATGTTCTGGGACGATATGTGGAACGAGGGTTAGGGGGGGGACTATATATGTGTCCACTTTTCGGCGAGTATCTCCTCAAGCTTATACCTTGTAGAAAGAGTAACTGGTTACATGTGGGTTCAAGTCCCACCTCGCCGACTTTAGTATATTTGCATTATGGCCAGAGTTAAAAAGCGGGACTACAAAAAAGAGTATGCTAAGTACGGAAGTGGCGGTAAAGCCAAAAGATACAGAGCAACACTTAATCGCATTGCTAGAAGACTCGGTGTATATGGAAATGGAGACGGTCTAGACAATGCTCATGTAGGCACCTCTGATAGAACAACACCTCAGCCAGAATCTCAAAACAGAGCAAATAACAGACCCAGAAGACGTAGAAGCAGATGAGACTTAGAAAAACACCAGGAGAAAGGGGTGCTGCCAGAAGAGCTCGTCGGGCTGAAAGAAGACGTGGTAGGGTTACTGAGAAACAAGGTACACAACAGGAGGCCGAAGAGTTCGAAAAAGATTTTGGGTATCCCGTTGCAGGAGCTTTTAGGCCAAGGGAGAGAGATATTACAATATTCCCTGGGGCTGACGATTCCGTTCGTGAGCATGAATTTGTACACTCAGAGCAGTATGGACCACTTCGGGCTCTTTTGGATGCCCCCAGAGTTCAAGACCCTGCTACCCGCCGAGCTGCGAGAGGGATAACCAGAAGAATGCCTCAAGAGGTCTACGATAAGCTAATTCTTCCTCCTTCAGATGTCGATCCATCAGCTACATTTTATGCTGATCGAAAGGGTGAGTTTAGCCCTCTTAAGTTCATGATAGATAGCCCTATTGAGTTTGAGGCTATAGTCAGAGCTGGAGCAAACTCTCCATATGTCAAAGACATTGACTTCAATCAAGACTTTGACACCATTGTGGCTGATCTGTTCGCTCTACCTGAAAATCAAACAGACACAAATGTTAGGCTTCTTAGGTCCTCTATGGCAGAGGCAAAATTAGATGATCGACAAAAAGATTTGTTTTTAAGATCAATTCGATCTAACTTGCGCCCATGAAGTATATCGCCATTTTAATTTCAATTTCATTTTTGTTCGCTAGCTGTGCCCCTCATTCAACCATCAGCAAGCACAAGAGATATCACAACTGGAAACAAGAAGGTCCAGAATTCCCTTCTATTGGGAACCTCGGTTACAACGATAGTTGCGAGGATCTAAACAACTGCTGATATTCAGCCTGCGCTCGTAGCTCAGTTGGATAGAGCATCTGCCTTCTAAGCAGACGGTCACAGGTTCGAATCCTGTCGGGCGTACAATTCAATTTATGAGCAACTTAATAGACATAGAGGAGTATGAACACCCAGCGATTGCCATTTGTCCCAAGGGTACGAAAGGTGAGACTGTCGAGCTTGGTGGGTTGGTCATTGTTCTTCCCTCTAAGCCCCCCAAGAAGCAGATTTCAGGACATGACCTCCCAAAGCGTATGCAAATGTGGGAGAAGAAGCCTATGCCTGCAGAGCTGTCTAGGATTAAGTCTATGGATGAGTGGCTCGAAATGCCAAGGGAATTTAGACAGAAGTTTCATCCGTATATCGAAGAGGAGTTTAGGCGTAGGCGTGAGGGTTTTTGGTTTTATAACAACGGTACACCTACATATATTACGGGGCGTCACTACATGATGCTTCAGTGGACGAAGTTCGATATAGGGAATCCTTCGTATCTTGCGTTTCAGCGGGACATTTTTTTACACATGGCTGCGTGTGAGGCCGACCCCCGCTGTATAGGCCAACTTTACACCAAGTGCCGTCGTTCAGGATACACCAATATCTGTGCATCAGTATTGGTAGATGAGGCCACACAGGTCAAAGACAAGCTCTTAGGCATCCAATCTAAGACGGGTAAAGACGCGCAGGAAAATATCTTCATGAAGAAGGTTGTGCAGATGTTTAGGCATTACCCCTTCTTCTTTAAACCCATTCAAGATGGTACCACAAACCCACGCATGGAGCTGGCTTTTCGCGAGCCGAGTAAGAGAATCACGAAGAACAATAAGACTTCGCAGAAGGGCGAGGCTCTTAATACGGTAATCAACTGGAAGAACACCACGAACAACGCTTACGATGGTGAAAAACTTCATATATTGTACCTCGATGAGGCTGGAAAATGGGAAAAACCTACAGACATAAGAGACGCCTGGAGGATTCAGAGGACCTGTTTGATCGTAGGTCGAAAAATCGTAGGAAAGGCTCTGGTGGGAAGCACCGTAAACCCCATGGACAAAGGGGGGAAAGAGTACAAGGATTTATGGAGGGATTCGAATCCAAACGAAAGAAACGCAAATGGAAGGACGAGGACTGGACTGTATAGACTGTTCATCCCAGCCTACGAATCCCTAGAGGGGTTTTTTGATCCATACGGGAACCCTGTAGTAGAAGATCCAGAAAAGCCAGTCGATGGTTTGGACGGGGAACCTATCTACCAGGGGTCTAAAACTTATCTCAAGAACGAGCGTCAGGCACTTATTGAAGATGCCTCTGAGCTCAACGAGGTAATCAGGCAGTTCCCATTTACAACGGATGAAGCGTTTAGAGACAGTATTGAAAGCACTCTGTTCAACATATCTAAGATATACGAACAGATTCAGTACAATGATGATCTATACCCAAATCCAGTAGTCGTAGGCAACTTTGTTTGGAAGAACGGGGAGAAGGATACAGAGGTTGTATTTAAGCCAGATCCCAATGGTAGGTTTCATGTCGCTTGGATGCCTCCAGATGAGCTGAGAAACAAAAAGAAAGAGGAGAGAGGTAAGCGTATTGCGCCTAACTCACACATCGGTGTCGGAGGTGTTGACTCGTATGACTTAGATGCAACCGTAGACGGTCGAGGGTCTAAAGGTGCCCTGCACCTCTACAATAGATTCAACATGGAGCACCCTTCGAATATGTTTGTCGTTGAGTACGCCTCAAGGCCACCTCTCGCAAAGATATTCTACGAAGACGTGCTTATGTGTGCTTTCTTTTATGGTTATCCAATACTAATTGAGAACAACAAGTACGGCATTGCAAGATACTTTGAATCAAGAGGTTATGATGGATATCTACTTGACAGACCAAGTCACCTTGTTGCTGGGAATAGTCAAATAAAAACAAAAACAAAAGGTATCCCATCTAACTCTCAGGATGTGATTCAAGCTCACGCCCATGCTATTGAAGCGTACATCCATGACCACGTTGGTGTGAACCACGATACTGGCGAGTATGGGAACATGTACTTGAACAGAACCCTTGAGGATTGGATCGGATTTAAGATTGACAACAGAACAAAGTTTGACCTTACAATCAGTTCTGGTTTGTGCCTTTTGGCTGCCCAAAAAGAAAAGCCTAAGCCCAAAAGCAACTTCTCTGAGCGTAAATTCTTTAGGCGATATAAAGTAATCGGGTAATTCCTATATTTGCAGATATAAAAGGAATTCCCAAATGCAAGACAACAAAGGTACCAAGAACGGGTTTCCCGATCCGCTTGCTACCCCTGAAGATAAGTCAAAGAAGGCTTATGGCATCCAATATGCCAAAGCTATTGACTCTCAATGGGGGCGAATGACGGATACAAGCAGCTTGGTTGGTAAGAGGAACAGGATTTTTGAGAGGAGTAGAGACTATGCCACAGGCAACCAGGATACAAACATCTACAAGCAGCTACTGAATAGCCTTGACCCAAACAATGGGGATGGTAGCTTGATGAACCTTGACTTTACTCCTGTACCCATTCTCCCAAAGTTTGTCAGGATTGTAGTCAACAAAATCCTTTCTCGCAGGCTCTACCCAAACCTTGAGGCCGTAGACCCTCTCTCCACTTCTGAAAAGAACAACGAGAAGAGAATGCTTGAGGTTCAGGTTGAAAACAAAGAGATGGCCATGAAGGTCAAAGAGGAGACTGGAATTGTTTTGGGGGTAGATCCAGAGACTCTTCCTGACACGAAGGAGGAGGTTGAGATCCTGTATGGATTGAATATAAAGACCGCAGGTGAAGTTGCTGCTCAGCTTGCCACAGAGCTTACGCTGAAGTGGAACAACTTTGAAGACGCCATCTTTAGGCGTTGCGTTAATGATCTTGTGACGCTTGGGATGGCTGTGGTCAAAAGATCAAATGACCCCAACGAGGGAATCAAGACTAGCTATGTGGACCCCGTTATGTTCATCCATAGCTATACAGAAGACCCAGGCTTTGAGGAGCTTAACTACGCTGGGCACATTAAAAAAGTGAGCATTGCAGAGCTGCGCCGACTTGCTGGTGACGAGCTATCTGAAGAAGACCTTGATAAAATTGCATCAAAGGTTAAGGGTAGAGATGGTAATGATTCCAGCAAGTATTCAAAAAAGCGTTTTGACCAAACGCTAAACAGAATGACTTACGGGTATGATGAGTACACCGTAAACGTTCTTGACTTTGAGTTTTTGTCCGTGGATACGATGTACTTTGAAGAAAAGGAGAATCGTCACGGGAACACAAACTTCTTCTACAAGGGTCACAAGTACAGGCCCAAGAGTGGTTCTGTTTACGACAGGACTCCTCACTCTATGGACGTAAAAGTTGTCTATGGTGGAAGCTATGTGCTTGAGTCTGGCAATCTATTTGATTACGGTAAGAAAAAGAACATTCCCAAGAATGTCCATGACCTTTCCAAGGCCACACTTTCTTACTCGGTAGTTGCCACAAATCTTAGGGATATGATTCCTAAGTCTATGGTTGATAGCTGCACTGGATTTGCGGACATGCTTCAGCTTACGCACCTGAAGATCCAGCAAGCTTTGGCCAAGGCTAAGCCTGATGGCTTGATCATTGACATTGAGGGATTGGAGAATGTACAGCTCGGCAAGGGCGGTGAGCTTCAGCCTCTTGATCTGCACGATATCTACGAACAGACTGGTGTTTTCTACTACAGGAGTAAAAACCCAGAGGGCGGATTCCAAAACCCACCCGTTCGAGAGATTGGCAATAGCATCAGAAACATCAATGAATTGATCGGGTTGTACAATCACTACCTGAGAATGATTCGCGATGCAACTGGTATCAATGAGGTTGTTGATGCTTCTACTCCAAAGGGTGATGCTCTTGTAGGGGTTCGGGAGCAGGCGATTGCGGCCAGCAACAATGCTACGTATGACATCACCAATGCTTCTATGATTTTGTTCAAGAAGACCTGTGATGACATCGTCAAGTGCCTGCAGATTATGCCTGCCGAAAGTGTGATTCACAAGGCTTATCAAAATGCCATCGGTAAAGAGAATATGGATGCTCTTAGTGGATTCATTGATCTACCTATGTTCAACTTCGGTGTTCTTGTTCAAAGAGACATGGAGGATAAGGATAAGGCACTTTTGGAACAGAACATTCAGATCGCCCTCCAGCAGAATCAAATCGATCTTGAGGATGCTATGGCGGTTAGAAACTTGAAGGACGTGAATCAGGCTGAGAGACTCCTTATGGTGAGGAGAAAGAAGAGAATGCAAGCTAACTCTCAATCTGCACAGCAGAACGCTGAGATGCAAAAGCAACAAGCTATGCAGGCTGCTCAGATGGCGTCTCAGATGAAACTTCAGGAAAAGCAAGCTGAAGCTCAGCTGGAGATGGAGAAGATGAAGATGAAGGCTCAGATTGATTCACAGCTTGAAATGATGCGTCACGAGTTCAAGAAAGAGATTGAGATGATTAAGGCTAAGGCAACTCTTGGATTCAAGGAAGACGATCAGGCCTTTAAGGAAAAGCTTGAAGTTCTCAAGGAGGATAGAAAGGATGAAAGAATCGGAAAACAAACTGCCGATCAAAGCAAATTGATCTCTCAGCGACAGGGTAAGATAGATAGAGTCCCTGAGCCCAATGATGATCTAATCGAACAAATTCTTAACGAACAATAATGGCTTCATCAGTAAACTTTGATACTACCGAGGTCCTGAACATAACATGCCGAGAAGGTGATACTTTCTCTATGACTGTTACACTCAAGGACTCAACTGGTACTGGCTTGACTTTCGTGACTGACAATTATGTCTTTTACATGCAGGTTAAGTCCGTAATTCAGTCTGGCAATATAAGAGCTGCCAGGACTTCTGAGAGAGCCGTATTGCAAACTCCAAGCCTGCCTACCGATGAAAAATCCACTGCCCTTCTGTTTGAATCTCCAATTATTGACGATAGTGGAAATGTTACAATCGAGGCCTCAGCAGAAACAATGAGCAAGCTCAAGCCAGGGGGTTACATCTACGATCTAAAGTATGTAAAACCTAGCTCTACTGGACTTGACACTCACAAGACTGTAATTAGAGGTAATTTTACAGTGAACTCACAGGTAACTGATGTATTCTGATGTCAGTATCTGTAAGCACAACTGCTGGGAATCAGGTAACTGTAACGGTTGACGGGGCAACTCAGCTGTCTTTCACTACAGAGGAGTCTTCTATTAGCGTAGTTAATGGGGATACATCGTCTATTTCTGTAACCAATCAGGGGCCAAAGGGTGATACAGGAATACAGGGCCCTCAGGGTCCAGCTGGTGCTGATGGAGCTGACGGTGCTGATGGCCAGGGCGTGCCTACAGGTGGTTCACAGTATCAACTACTGAGAAAGGTAAGCGGAGATGATTACGATACTGCTTGGGATTATGCAGACAGAGTTACTCTTGAGGTAAGATTTGATGAGGCCGTATCTAAGGGGGACCCTTTGTATATCACTGGATATAACAACGGACAAAACAGAATTACTGTTGCCAAGGCCGATGCTTCTGACTCATCTAAGATGCCGTCTATCGGACTTGCTTTTGATGACTACTCTCTGAATGACAACGGTCAGGCAACTACCATCGGAAGCCTTGACGATGTAAACACTCAAGTATCCCCTAATGATTTTCAAGAAGGCGATGTATTGTACGTTAAGGCTGGTGGAGGATTGACAAACGTGAAGCCGACTGGAACGAATCTGATTCAGAACGTAGGTAAGGTGGGTAGGCGTCAGCAGAACAACGGGGAGATTATTGTTATGGCTATCGGTAGATCTAACGACGTCCCTAACATCCCCAACGGCCAAGCTTGGATTGGTAATGCCAGTGGGGTAGCCACCCCTACAACACTAGCCACTGTTGCTACTAGCGGGAGCTATAATGATCTCTCTGATCAACCAACAATACCAGCTGACACGAACCTAGGCAACTCAGATCAAACCCTATCTGCGGAGAGAACAGTAGAGATGAGCGCTAATGCGATTGTCTTTGACAATTCATCTTCTGAGGTCGCTAGGATTTTTCCTCAGGGGTACATTCGGGCAACTGGTAGAAGCATAATTAATGGAAACGGTTCGATTGGCGGTCTTATCTCCCTCAAGGACGCAGACAGTTCTAATGGGGTCACACTTCGGTGCCCCACAACCGTAAGTTCAGACTTAACCCTTTTACTCCCAGATTCTGATGGAAGCTCAGGCGATGTCTTAAAGACTGACGGGAGCGGTAATCTGTCATTCGGTGCAGGCGCGTCTAGAGGTGGTACATACTCATGGTCTGGGTATGCGACAGATGTAACTAAAACAGCTACGTTCTACTATCAGTTCCCATCAGCGACAGCCACATCCTCATCAACAGATATGATTAGCGGGTTCGTTGGGCAAGCCATCAATCACGGATCTTACGGTACAGGTGGTTCTATGACACTTGACGGTCTGTCGTCTACTGACTCTGCTACGTACTCTATGACAGTAAAAGTCACTACAAACACTACCATTGCGATTCAAACGCTCAGCCCAGTTGCAGGTCAGTTTGCGGTTGCGACCCAGTTTGCCTTTAGCAATCCAAGTGAGCAGACTTTTACTTTAACTCAAACGTCACCAACAGCATGCTTGGACCAAGCTGGTAAACAGTGGATAGTTGGACTGTCGGTTACATTCTTTGGTGCTGGCAGTATTGACTTTAGGGTTGAGGACTTAAGCATCACAGTTTCATGATTCAGTCAAATCAAATAACTCTATACTTGGGGGATGTAGCCACTCCTATGCACGAACCAGTGTTTGGGATTGGGCATACTGGAAATCCTGGAGATTCTTTC
>Ga0208547_1000507_pt1 | contig 22348 bp, 24 predicted proteins | sample DEB08_DNA_5_FD_185501 | JGI IMG/M metagenome (GOLD analysis project Ga0208547, IMG submission 185501) | Aqueous microbial communities from the Delaware River and Bay under freshwater to marine salinity gradient to study organic matter... | ecosystem: Environmental > Aquatic > Marine > Coastal ...
TACCGGAATGCCGCGACCGTTATCAATCACGCGGACCCAGTTATCTGGCAGCAATGCAATCTCAATATGATCAGCATGATTTGCCATCGCTTCATCACGAGAGTTATCAAAAATTTCACGAATCAAGTGATGAAGCCCATCTGGTCCAGTTGAACCAATGTACATTCCTGGCCTTTTACGAACGGGCTCAAGACCTTCGAGCACTTGAATATCATCAGCAGTATATGAATTTTCTGGTGTTTTTTTCTTTGCCATAACAGTAAAAATGGTGCGCAGAAGCGCAGCTACTTACTAAGCAAGTATAGCACAAAAAGCCTTATTTTACTTGCTTTTTTACAAGAACTGGCTAGATTAAAACAATATACTTTTACAATCATGAATATAATTTTATTATTGTCGGCAATAGCTTATTGCTGCGTATTCACCATTGGAATATTGAATATTATTCCAAACATTAAGCCTCTGAGAATTATTGGATTTTTCCATGTGCTCTATGCAGCCGTATGGCCACCCGTCCTGATAGCTCTCGACGGAATCCTGGGGGAACAATCAACCATAGCAACCATGACTCAAGCAATGCTTGATCTTATTAAGACCAATTTTGAAGTTATAGTGTTCCTGAGCTTAACAGCCCCAGCACTATGGTTAGTGTCAATTCTCTTTGCTACAAGATGGAAAGATTTCTATCCATTTTAAAATATCAAATCTCCCTCTGGGAGGTTTTTTATTTTGTATTAAATTTCTCAAACGCACGTAGAATTTCGAGTGGAATCGCAAAGATTACGGTATTTGATTGATCAGAAGAGAGGTCATTTAATGACTGCAGAGTTCGAAGATGAAGCGCACCAGTTTGAGCTGAAAGTGTTTCAGCTGCAGCTGCCATATTCTCCGCAGCAGCAACCTCACCCTGTGCCTTAATGATCACCGCGCGACGCTCACGCTCTGCTTCTGCTTGTTTTGCAATGGTGCGCTCCATGTCTGGCGGCAATACCACATCTTTTAATTCAACATTATCAACCTTGATACCCCAGTCATCTGAAGCCTGATCAACAATGAAACGAATTTTCTCGGATAGCTTATCTCGCTCAGCAAGTAGTTCATCAAGCTCAACCTCACCAACAATATTACGCATAGTGGTCTGAGCAAGCTGTGTCATGGCATGGAAGAAGTTTTCGACATTCAAGATCGCTTTACCTGCATCTGCCACTTTGTAGTAGATGACGGCATTCACCCCCACAGACACGTTGTCTTTGGTGATCGTTTTTTGATCTGGCACGTCAACCGCTTTTACACGCATATCCACCTTGCGCAGCTGCTGAAAAATTGGAACCACCATTCTCCACCCTGGTTTCTTCACCCCAGTGAATCTACCCATAGTAAACATAACGCCGCGCTCATATTCATTCACCTGCTTAAGAAAAGCAAGAAACAGAATAATGACAACAATAATTGTGATGATTAGTCCTTCCATATACCAGAATAGCTACCTAATATACACTCAGTATACTGCTATTCCTCTATCGGTGCCATATATGTCTCAATGTCCTCCTTAGTCCCCCCAATTTTTTTCCCCGGGTTAAAAATATTTTGCGGATCGAGGATGTTTTTAACTTGCCTAAACAAATCGTACACCTCTTCCCCGTACATTTCTTCTAAGTATGGTGTACGCATAATTCCATCATTGTGCTCAGCGGTAATCGTCCCTCCATACTCAATGATCAAACTATAGATCTTGTCAGCGGCTGGTAAAATCTTTTCTCGCTCTTTAGGATCGTTCAAATCCATCAACGGAATAATGTGATAATTCCCATTACCAGCATGACCAGCAATGTTCGCCTTAATTCCATATTCTTTAAGAATCGCCAACATCTTTGGCAAGAACTCTGGCATACGCTCAGGCAATACTGCAAAATCTTCCACAAACGGAGCGGTCTTCTTTCCTTTCACATGCTCGCGAAGCAGAGCGAAGCTTTCATGTCGCATGGTGAGATACTTTTCCATTTCAGGTTCTCGCTTTAGCACGCGGTGCCAAACACGGAACGGCTTCAATGCTTTTGTGATTGCTTCTGTTTTCTGGTCTAATGCCTCTTTCGAGTCTTCGGCCAACTCAATCAACACAATGAGCTTTGGCATGCCGAGCATACGTACCCCAATGCCAACCTCTGGAATAAAACGAAGTGCAAACTTTACAAATGACTCTCCCGCCCGCTTAGCAACTTCAGGCATAAAGCGTAACCCGAGCTTTAATGTTTCCCGATCAAATGTCTCGAGTGTCTCCGGATCATGTGGCAATACTGCGTTTACCACATCAGGCAAGTCGTCCCAACTCTTATAGAAGGTCACAATCATTCGTTTGTGAGGCTTTTCTTTTACCAAGCGCAACTTGGCTTTAGTAAGAAGTCCTAAGGTACCTTGAGACCCCACAAATAACTGTGATAGATCAAAGGTGTCACTACTCTGATCCCAAATACGCCACAGGGCGTAGCCAGCAGAATTCTTAGTAACATTCGGCTTAGCAGATTTAATCAAATCGTTGTTGTCTTTAATTAACGGCACCAGCTTACGATACAGATCACCCTCAAAATCCTGCTGCTCCATCTTTTGCTGAAGCTCAGGAAGCTTCAGTGGACCAAATTTGTACGCATTTCCATCAGACAGCACCATCTCCACCTCATCAACAAAATCTCTCGTTTGTCCGTAGCGAAGTGTTTTTTCTCCAGCGGAATTATTCATCACAATTCCTCCAAGTGCGGCGAGGCGCCGTGAGGCTGGATATGAAGGAAATTCAATCTCTTTAGGTAGCGTTCCTTTTTCAAAGTCACGATAAAAAACTCCTGGTTCGGTGGTAGCTGTAAGTTCTTTTTCGTTCACCGTGTAATGACTCAAGTAACGTGTCGTCGAAACAATGATTGAATCATTTAACGGCCCCCCGGTCATGTCACTACCAGCTGAGCGACCAGTAATTGAAAGTCCAGGATTCTGCTCCTTTTTATCCCGAACCCAAGCAACGAGCTTTTTTACATCCTCAAGATGTTTTGGAAACACCACCACCTCAGGTCGCCTCTGAAACAAACTCGTATCTCGGCTGTGTACATCAAGCACTTCCCGAGAAGTATCTACGTCCCCCTCAAGTAAATTTTTTAATTCAGACAACTTTACTTCTTCCATAATCGACATAGATATTTATCGAGACCGAAATGCTTCCCTGCATTTTGCGCAATCAGAACAAATAACGCTGCGATATAGATAATGTGATCATCAATCAAATACCCATGAGCAACGTGCGGGAAATTAAGTACCGGTAAGTAATAGAGCACCATGAGCACCACCCCAGCAAAAGCAGCTGCACGAGTGAACAAGCCAAGCAAGAGTGCTACACCAATCAACAACAACCCCCATTCATTTAATGTATTTACAAGCGGCAGCACCTCTGGCTGCGCCAGCTTTGCAAAAAAGTCTGGAAACGTGTTTGCGTTAGTGAGATACCCCACCGCACTCCAATCTGGGTTAGTAATTTTGGACCAACCCGCATAAAAAAAGAGCCAACCAAGTGCTAATCGCAACAACACTAGCGCAATCGCACCTTTATGTGAACGTAATGCTTTCATATGCAAGATTGTACCATGCAGGTCTTTCTGATTTGTTATACTGTTTGCGTTATTGTTAACTCATACATCCATGGAAAACACCGACCGTGAATTAGACTTTTTAGCCATTGGAGATATCGTCAACGACGATTTCGTCGCCCTACGAGACGCGCGCGTCTTTGAAGATAGAGACGGAGTATCTATGCTCGCCATGCGTTTTGGAGACAAGATCCCCTACAAAGAACGTGAACTCATTATGGCCGTAGGAAACAGTCCTAATGGCGCAACTTCTGCTACCAGACTCGGCTTGCGAGCTGGAATCATGACCCACGTTGGTGATGACGAGATGGGCGCAAAGACCATCCAGGCACTCAAAGATCGTGGTGTAAATACTGAATTCATCACCACCGAAGCTGGTAAAACCACCAACTATCACTTTGTGCTCCGCTACAAGGCGGAACGCACTATCCTTATCAAGCATGAGGATTATGCTTATAACCTAGCTGCACAGACAGAAAACAAACCACTTCCCAAGTGGATCTACTTTAGCTCTGTCGGTGAAGACTCCATGCAATACCACCACGATATTGCACAGTGGGTAAAAGAAAATGATATTAAAATGGCCTTTCAGCCAGGAACCTTCCAAATTAAACTTGGCTACGAAACTCTGAAAGATATCTATGAAGCAAGTGAGCTTTTCTTCTGTAATGTTGAAGAAGCGGAACGTATTCTAGAGCCAGTACTTGGCGAAAGCACTATCGACAGCAACCGAGAGAAAAACATCAACGATCGAAAAGCACAGGTGGTATTCCTGATCCAAGAAATGCGAAAACTGGGACCAAATATTGTTTGTATTACTGATGGACCCGGTGGTGCATATGCATTCGACGGAACAGATGGATGGCACATTCCAATGTACCCAGACCCAGCAACACCAGTAGATCGCACCGGTGCCGGAGACTCATTTAGCAGCACCTTCACCTCTGCTCTTATCATGGGCAAAACACTTGATGAAGCATTGCGATGGGGACCAATTAATTCAATGAGTGTTGTACAACACGTAGGAGCTCAAGCTGGATTACTTGAGCGAGCACAGCTTGAGCAACACCTTGCTGACGCACCAGCAGAATATAAAGCTGAGAAACTTATTTAGTCTCTTTTCCGACTCAATACCCGATACACAGCTCGTGCAATGGCAGCTGCATCCATGCCATACTCTTGCACGAGCTGTTTTGGTTCGCCTGATTGTCCAAAGCGATCTTTCACGCCAACAAATTCAATCGGTACTGGTTCTTGGGTAGCCAGAAATTCGGCAACAGCAGAACCCATACCTCCAGCAATTTGGTGCTCTTCAACGGTAACGAGCGCTCTTACGTCATGAGCAAATTGATAGATTGCTTTTTTATCCAAAGGCTTAATCGTTGCCAGGTTCATCACAGACACAGAAACTCCAGCCTCACGAAGCTCTTCTGCTGCCATGAGCGCGTTATGCACCAAAGCACCTGTTGCAATAATGCCAACCTCTGGCTTTTCTGTTTCATAAATCATCTCCGCTTTTCCGATTTCAAATGGTGACTTTTTGGTAGTGAACACAGGGCTCTTATCCCGAGCCAAACGAATGTACACGGGCCCATCATGAAGTGCAGCTGCAATTGTAGCCTTTCTTGCCTCTTCGGCGTCACAAGGACTTAAGACGGTCATATTAGGCTGCATGCGCATCAGTCCCATATCTTCAAGTGCCTGATGAGTGGCTCCGTCTGGACCGACTGATACTCCAGCGTGAGATCCAGCGATTTTCACAGGAACGTTATTTAAAGAAATCGTGGTTCGAATTTGTTCATTATTGCGACCAGGAGAAAATGCTGCATAGCTGGTGATGAATGGAATCTTGCCATAGGTTGCAAGACCAGACCCAACACAAGCCAAGTTCTGTTCCGCTACCCCAACCTCCACATATCGTTCCGGGTATTTCTCTCGAAACCAATGCATTCTGGTTGACTCTGCCAGGTCTGCGCAAACCGCCACGACTCGCTCATCACTATCTGCTGCCTCAACCAACCCCTTACCAAACCCATTTCGAGTTGGCTGCTGGTCCAAGGCTTCAACGTTAAACGTGTCGGTATGTAAATGTGATGCTAAATGTTTGCTCATATTAATCTTGATGACCTGCTTCTATGGTGCCTCGCAATGATCGCAGCTCTCGCAAGAATCGCTGCTCCTCCTCTGTGGTTGGCGGTTTACCATGCCAATGATAATCAAATTCAATCTCCTTAATACCCTTTCCAGGAATCGTGTGCGCAATAATACACACGGGTTTTTCAATCACAGCATGACCTTGTTCCACAGCAGCAATAAAAGCTCTAATATTGTGTCCGTCCACCTCAATGACATGCCAACCAAACGCTCGCCACTTATCAGCTAGCGGCTCAAGCGGCATAACATGTTCAGTCATACCGTTAATTTGAATATTGTTACGATCCACCACAACGGTAAGATTTCCAAGTTTATGTGCGGCCGCAAACATAGCAGACTCCCAAATATTCCCCGCATTCAATTCACCATCACCTGTCAGACAATACGTCTTAAACTTCTTTCCATCCATGCGTGCACCATACGCAATTCCAGCCGCCTGCCCTAGACCAGAGCCAAGCGGCCCAGATGTTGTTTCAAGACCAGGTAGAACTTCTCGCTCTGGATGCCCCTGTAAACGACTCTTGAACTTTCGTAATGTCTTTAGTTCATGTAGCGGGAAATACCCCGCATGCGCCATGGTGGCGTATCGCACTGGCACAATATGACCGTTAGAGAGAATCAGACGATCACGATCTTCCCACTCTGGTTCTTCTGGTTTGTGATTTAAGAGATAGAAATAAAAAGCAGCAAAAATATCCGTCATACCTAATGGCCCAGCGGTATGCCCAGAACCAGCATCCTCGAGCATATCAATAATCGACTGTCGAATACCATTTGCCTTGAGATCCAGCTGGACCAATTGTTCATCAGTAAGATGCATATATCTCTATTGTACCAAACGAGCTAATTCTTCCACCTGATACGCAGGATTATCATGGTTATATACTGCAGACCCAGCTACAAATCGCTGTGCACCAGCCTCACAGAGATCCTGAATAGTATCAAAATTAACTGAACCATCCACAGTAATCATGAGATCTGGATAGGCATTACGAAGATACGTAATGGTATCAAGGACCTCATCATGAAATGGTTGCCCCTGAAAACCAATCTGTTCGATCCCCATACATTGCACATAGTCAAAGTGCTCCAATTTATCTTCAATCAATGCCACGTCGGTTGTATTATCAAATGACAAACCAAAAGAAATTAAGTCTCTGCTCTCCTCTACGTGACGTAGCAGCGCATCCCAATCTACCACTGACTCATAATGAATCACCATGTATGCCGGCCCGAAGCTACGCCAAAACTCAAAGGTGTCTTCCGGTCTGCTGACCATCAAATCAAGTTCATAATCTAAGGTGTCCCAAAACGGCAACCCTTCTGGCATGAGATCTCGCGCAGCATCTCCTCGCAGTGGATACGGCCATGTTTTACCGGGTACAAATTTCCCATCCATAATATCAATCTGCACCACATCTACCACATGATGGACAGCTTGAATTTTGTCTTCGAGGTCATCAATACCAGCCGGCATGATGGCAGGAATAATCGGAATCATAGTAAGAAATAGTGGAACATACCAATAAGACCAGCCAGAATCCAGACAGCATTAATAACAACAGCTTGGGTGTTATTGTCTTGCCGTGCATCAATCATCACAAACAAGGAACCAACTACGTTTGCCATCAGGTATCCCGTGTCATTAGGAAGAAGTACGCCGAAAATATTGGCAACATAGGCGCTCACAATAAGAATGACACCAATCCAACCAAAGCGTTCAATAGCCGGTTCCTTAAGGCCCATCTTTGCCTTTTGCTCAAGTTTTTTAAGGCGACGTTCGTGGCGCTCCACATGAGTAAATCGATGATCCAACCACTCCTTCACAACACCGACCACTTCTTCATCAGATACAAACCGAGATCCAATTGATAGCACATTGGCATTGTTATGTTCTTTAGAGAGTCTCAGGATATCTTTGTCGCCACCGTAATACACTGCGGCGCGCACTCCCTGGAAACGGTTGGCTAAAATCGCCTCCCCCTGGCCTGAGCCACCAAAGATTATTGCAATACTATGCGTTTCTCTTGCAACCCTTCGCGCTGCCAAACTAATGTAGTCTGGGTAGTCGTCTTTTGCGTCAAACTCAAAGGGACCGAAATCTGTCAGCTGATAATCAGTATGTTCTACCAAATATGCAAAGACCTTATCTTTGTGTGCTAACCCGGCATGATCTGAAGCGAAATAGATGTTCATATGACTACATATACGACTGACCAGTCTCAATCACGTGTTCAACAAGTGTGTTCGTGTATCCGGCCTCATTGTCGTACCAAGAGAGGATCTTTACTAGATTTCCATCCACCACACGAGTGAATCCAAGATCGACAATGGCACCGTACTTCTGACCAATAATGTCTGAAGAAACGAGCGGCTCATTCGTCACACCCAAAATCCCCTGCCAGCGATTCTCTTCTGCTGCACGAGTAAAGATTTCATTAATCTCTTCAACTGAAGTATCTCGCCCTGCCACAAAAGTAATGTCAGCAATGGAACCAACAATCACAGGTACACGCATAGCGATACCATCGAACTTACCTTCAAGATCAGTAATGGCTTTTGTTACTGCAACAGCGGCACCCGTCGTGGTTGGAATTATATTTTGCGCAGCGGCACGACCCTTACGATAATCCTTGCTTGGGGAGTCTTGGAGTCGCTGTGTCGCAGTGTATCCATGGACGGTGGTTAAGATAGCTTTTTCAACGCCAATCGTCTCATGCATCACCTGCATTACCGGACTGGATGCATTCGTAGTGCATGAACCATTGGAACTGATCTGACACGTTCCAAGCTGGTCGTGATTAACCCCCATCAGAACGGTTGCGGATTCAACCCCTGGTACCGGCTCACCTTTCGCCGGTGCTGAAATAACCACCTTCTTAGCCCCAGCATCAAGATGTAATTTCGCACCTTCATATTTCGTAAAGAATCCAGTTGATTCCAGAACAACATCAACATCCATATCCGCCCAGGGCAACTGCGCTGGATCTTTCTGCTGAAGAAATGCAATTGAAGATCCATTTACCACCAACGCTCCTTCTTTTGCTTCAACCGTGAGACCACTCTTACCATACGCCGTATCATACTGCAGCAGATACGCTAAATTTGCCTCATCTCCTAAATCGTTAATTGCCACCACCTCAATAGAATCATCACCACGTCCTAAAACGTTACGTAAAAAAGCTCGTCCAATTCTTCCAAAACCATTAATCGCTACGCGAATCGCCATATATGTACTTGGGCTAATACTAAACTACGTCTAGTATACCAAACATCTTTTTTAGAAATCGATCTGATCTGCTCTCAAAATACGAGCGAGTGACTCTGCTTGCCCAAGAGCAGTAAAGGTTGGGATACCGAGATAACATTGATCTTCTACATGGATAGCTGCACCTCCAGAGTTACCACTATCCACCTTGGCAGATGTCACATAATAGTTTTCTTCAACTGCAGCAATGATGCCTTCTGTTGCGGTAACGTCACGACTGGAGCCAATCGTAGGAAACCCGAGAATAATCACCTCATCACCAATCTGTGGTCGCGTCGCACAAATCTGCGCCTGCGCTGTTCGCTGTAGTGTGCGCACGTAGGGGTTTGGCGAAGTAAGTTCAACAGTTGCATAATCTGGCTCCTCAAGCTCGTCACTTGCGCCGAATGCAATCACTGATTCAGGGAACTGGATATTGTCATCATCTTTTGGAAAACGATAATGACACTTTACAAAGTCACCAGAAAAACCTTCAACAACATGCCGATTGGTTACCAGCGTTGGCGTGTCATCAAATACAAAAAAAGTGGCGGCTCCACGCTGAGTTAAGCGCGCACCTAAGAAATTAAATTCACACTGAATAAATGCAATACGACCGCGCCATGCGTTTACCACCTCTGTTAGCGTAACTTCTTTCCCTTCTTCAATTGCGTTTTCCAACTCTTCTTTAGTGGCCGCAACCGTCTTTCGAGCTGCTTCAATTTGCGTGGTGGTTTCAGATCGCAACCCTTCCAGTTCAACACTTAACTCATTCGCCAAATCTTCAATGAGTTTCTGTTGCTGTGATTGCTCTGTGGTAAGCAACACCACCTGATCCCGCAAGCGCTGATTCTCTTCAGACAAAATAGTAGTCGTGTCTCGCACGGCGAGCACTAGAATGGTTACGACCAAAAGAATGGAGGCGACAATTGCCCTCCCTGCTTGTACAGGGGAAATTGATCCTTGATATTTAGTCACGAACCTCTTGCTTGATTACTTCAAGATAATGATTCAATTCATTTGCAATCTCTTCAGTAATCGCCTCTCTTCGTTCGGAGCTACGTACTAGCATGGTAATACGACGAAGTTGTACCCCCATGGTGTGCTCAAGCCAAGCAAGTCGAATGGAAGCAATCCAACCGTTACTATCTCGAAGCTCGATAAGATCTTCAGCTCTTTCTTCAAGCTCAATCAACTCAAGAGCAATCCGACGATTTACTGCGTCAGCAGAAAAGTCTTCCTCCAAGTTAATATCAAGTTCTTCATATTCTTCAATCCAAGCAGCAAGTGTGAACTCATTTTCTTCCACAGCAGGAGAAGCCCCAACAATAAGTGGGAACGCAAATACGAAACACAAAGCTACGGTTAGTGTGATTTTCTTCATGTGCAATAAATGGTAGCGTATTCCACCTATTTTTCAAGGCTTTTTGTGGGTTTCTAGGCTTTTTTCTGTAACACCTCAACAAGATCACAGTAATTACATTGTTCTGGATCACAAGCGGTATTCCAAAATGAGAGCTCAGTAATCTCTTCTGCTACACGCCTGATCTCTAATTCTAGAGCATCGACTTCTTCATCTGAGACCTCAAATACCTCCCGACGGAAATTACCATTCGCATCTGGTTCCACAAACATAATCTCTCCAGATTTCATTGTGTATCGGCCCTCCTGCCAATATCGTAGCAGTAGTTTATAAAACACGAGCTGGCGATAGTAGTCCCCCGTACTATTTTTTGTTTCTCCTAAAATATCATTTCGTGTTTTTGGTTTCCCCGTCTTGTAGTCAACAACATGCACCTCGTTTTCAGAAATAAGTTCAACCTTATCCAAAACACCAGTCAGCCGAATGTGTTCGTCTAAATAGACCGCTGGAATGCGGAACTCATTTAACGTTTCGGCAACGAAAGTATTGTGGTATTCCTCGTACCAGTACACCAAATTTACTTCTCCCCTTGCCTTAGCCTCAGCGTATTCTTCCTCTGACAGGTACTTCTGAGTATCCAAGCTTAAAACAAAACGTTTGGTTAAGAAATCTGCTGATGGCAGAGTTCCTTCATGCTTCAAAGCCTCAAAGAAATCGTGAAGCGCAGCATGCACGGCAATACCATAAGCTTGATGCTTATTCGGTGGTTCCGGAATCCGCAAGAGATTACGGTAGAAATACTGCCATGGTGATTTTAGGTAATTATTTAATGCAGAAACTGAAAGGCCGGTTTTGCGAAACAGCCCCGAAATATATTCCTGATCTTCAATGCGAAGCACGGAAAGATCGCTCACTTCATTGGCCAAAAGTCCATGTGTGTCTCGGTATCTTTCCTCGACAGCAGTACTATCCATATACTCAAGAAACTCTTGATTAATTTCCTGCAGGAACGGAGATGGCAACACCTCTTTACCTGCTTCATCATGCAGAGCATAGCTTACGATGACGTGCTCCTTGGCTCGCGTGAGGGCAACATAGAATAGTCTACGCTCGTCATCCTGGTCACCACCAAGCACATCACCTGTTTTTGAGAGCTGATATACCGATGGAATTAATGGCAGTAATTCCCTTTTCTTCTGCGCTCCAAATCTTCCCGCATTTGCTCGCATGATATATACATACGAAAATTCCAACCCTTTGGAACGGTGGGCAGTCATAAAGCGCACGCGACCATCGCGAGCAGTATGATTCATCCGAATTGAAATATTGTGATCTTCAATGGTAGCCAACTGACCAATAAAATCACGGAGTGTGAAATACTCACCACCAGCCGCCAATTCCTCAATCAAGGTAATAATCTTTCGAATCACCAACACTCCTTCTTGCGCCTTATCGCTACCGAGCACCTGCTGCAACAAGCCAGAGGTGCGAAGAATAGTGCTGGCGGCAATGCGCGCGTCATCATTGTGACCGAGCGACACCCAATGCTCCAGGTTTGCGTAGCAAGCAAGCACTGCGTCTTCGTTAGCCAGATTGAGATCTTTTCTCAGTTTTGGATCACGCAACAGATCATAGAGTTGGTACTTTCGCTTCTGACTTGCAGAACGAATTAACTTGAAGGTATCGAGGTGATCAAGCTCTATTATGTCCAAATGAAGCATGCGAGAAAGCATTGCATCATCACCATAGTGGACCACCCCCTTAAGCAGGGTGAGGAATTTATGCGCAACCGGATGCCGCAAGATATCCTGATCTGATTCAATCACATACGACACACCAATTCGATCACACATATCAGCTAGAGCAAACACATCTTTATTGTTTCGATACAAAACAGCGATTTCTTTTGGTAATACCCCGCTAGCAATCTTTTCCTTGATATCCATTGCCACGAAAAAGATCTCCTCTTCACTTTGGTTCAATTCATGAACCTGAATTAATCGATCCTGATATGAAGTATTAGCCTGTAAGGCTGCCTCTCCAGCCAAAAGACTGTCCGCTGAGGAAAGAATATTTTGGGTGGAACGATAATTTTGTTTCAACGTAATTAATGCTGCTTCTGGATACTTTTCCTTGAAGTAGTAGAAGTTCTCCAGCGATGCACCCTGGAAACGGAAAATTGCCTGCTTCTCGTCCCCCACCACAAAAATATTAGGGTGATCATGGAAATCCATTAACTGCTCCAATATTTTGTTCTGCGCGTTATTACTATCTTGATGCTCATCAACCAAAATGTACTGGTATTGCTCTTGTAGCTGTAGTTTCAAATCTTCGTTCCCACGAAGTGACTTAAGCAGCTCAACGAGCATGTCAGAAAAATCATAACGTTTCTGTTTTCTTAGTGCCTTCTGGTACTCCTCATATATCAGCACAAGCTCAGTATTCTTACTCAGACGCTTCTCTTCTTTCTTATACGCACCTTTCATTTTTCCTTCGTGAGCACCCTTGTCGTAATACAAATCAGGAATCGCATGAAAACGTTCTTTTTCTTTTTCAACCAAACTGGCAAACTCTTTTTCATCAACACCCTCTCGCTTTAATTCAGAGATTGCTGATCGCAATGCTTTAGCGTAATAGAGGTTGTCACCAAATGGCTTCAATAAATCGAATTCACCTTGCACCAAAATGCTTTCAATGATCTGCATTTGTTCGATTTCAGTAACCGGCTGCGATCCAATAATGTGTGGAAATGATTCGCTGTATCCTTGGATAATTTCATTCGCAAACCCATGGAACGTCGTGATCTTCACTCGATGCGCCGCCGTTCCAACAAAACGAGCCAGTCGGCTACGCATATTAGTTGTCGCAGCTTCAGTGAAAGTTAGTGCCAAAATATTTTCTGGCTCGGTATCTGTTGAACGAAGAATATTCGCAATACGCAGTGTGAGGATCTGCGTCTTCCCTGTTCCTGGTCCAGCCACCACCATCACAGGCCCATCAATAGTGTCCACCGCTTGTTTTTGCTCCGGATTCAACATGCCGTATCCCTCTTTCCATGCAGTATCAAAATCCTGTTTTGTATTCATACAAACCATTATACAGAACTTAACCCTTGCAATATATTGTTTTTTTGGTACAAAAATAAAATATCGTACCTTTAAATTAACCAATATGTCACTCAGAACCATGCGCGAGACAGAGCTCGCACAACTTATTAATGATTCAACCCAGGCATCCTCAAGAAGAACGGAAGCCTTTCATGTGTACCAGCAGAGATTTCCAAACTCTACAAGATCCCTTACACCCCCCTCCTCTGTGCAGCAGGTAGCCACCAGCGCCGCTACGCACCAAAAAGACACCAAGCAGAGATGCCAAAGACGTGCCGGCCGCAGCCGACAACGATCAGCGTAAAACCCTCATCCGACCCACCCTGGGTCGGATTTATATTGCAAGATTTTTCCCTTGTTTTCGAACCAGCTCTTCGGTAATTAAAGACTGTAAAATCTCATCAAAATTTTTGATCTCTCTGCCCAACTCTTTTTCAATACTTTTTTGCAATTGGGCTTTTGGTTTTGGTTGAGTTAAGAGTGTCCGTAGAATAGCACCACGTACCTCCCGGTCTGATCCCACAAATCTACTTTGTTTTGCGTAACTCTTACTTCTTCTGTTTGGATTAGCGGCGCGAAGCAATACCCCTAAGTGAGCACCATAATCCATAAGTGCCCAATACCATTCTCTGCTTTTTTCTTGAGGCACCATAGCTAAAACTTTTTCCAGAACCACCTGATCAGAAACATTCTCTTGCTCAGGAAAAAAATGATGTAAAAAGATGCGACGGATATTCGTATCAATGAAAGCGACAGGTTCGTTGTATGCAAATGCAAGTATTGCCCCAGAGGTATATGAGCCAATGCCGGGTAACTTTTCTAAGGCTTTTCGATCTTTTGGCAATCTTCCATTGTGCTCAGACACCAGAGCTGCTAATTGCCATAATCTCAAGGCGCGACTGTTATATCCAAGCCCTTGCCACATCGCGAGCACATCTCTTTTTTCAGCCTGAGATAGCGCACGGAAGGTGGGCCAGCGCTTAATCCAAGCTTGATACTTCGGGATCACACGAGACACCTGTGTCTGTTGGAGCATGACTTCAGAAACAAGAATACGGTACGGTGTGATTTTCTTCCGCCACGGCAGGTCATGGCGACCATGTGTTTTGTACCAACCCCATATGAACTTATGAAACTCCGCCCTATTCACGGGCGGAGTATACCAAACTATTTCTTTTTCTTGGGAGCAGCTTTTTTCTTAGACTTCGCTGCTGGTTTTTTCTTTGCTGGGACCTTCTTCTTTTTCGAAGGAGTATGTGTTGTGTGACACATGCCACACATATTCATGCCACAACCCTCACAGGCACCACAGTCGTCACAACGCCCCGCGGCACAACATTTGGTATGACACCCCTCACGACCAAATGCGTTATACAACCAAGCTAAGACGTACCCACCAAAGAATCCGTCAATGAATCCCCACAGGAATCCGGTCACGGCTCCGGTAAGGGTCACGCCGTATCCTGGGTAGATACTAATAAGATCGAATAATAGATGATCTTGTCCTTGTGCAATGGCAATAAGGGTAACCAGTAAAATTCCAAGACCCCATGTGGCTCCAAGGGCAAAACCGAGACGAAGCGGTGATAGTCGCATAGCAGTGAGTTGCGTTAGTGATTAAAGTAACACTAACAGTATACCGCTACTCTTCTGGGAAATATGTGGCGTGCAGTTTTTCCAGTGGATTAGGGCCCTCCACCGCAGGGTCGCCGTAGTCAATCATGATCGTACCAATCTTGGCAGTCACCTTGAGTGCCTTAGTATGCAAACGCTTATTTCGCTTCCCAACCCCAATCAGAGCGTAAAGCATGGCTTCTTGTACCCAGTTTTCTTCTTTATGAATATTTTTCTGTAGATAGTCCAAAAGTCTTTCAAATTCTTTATCCGTCATGAACTCAGAAACTTTCGCCAGCCGTTCAAGCAATACCCAACCAGCTCTTCGGAACAAAGAGTTATTCTCACGAATCCAGGTGCGAATCTTTCCAGCGCCAAAGTCCGTGTATGGCAAAATCTCAGTAGCGATTTTGTCAGTAATATCCCAAAAGTCTGCTTGGCGGAGCCATGTCTCAACCTGATGTTCTGTCACATCAAGTGGATTTTCGATCATAGCTGCAAGCACCCGAGCATCGTGGATTCCTGTCTTCCAAAGCCCCATAGCAAGGGTTCTGTCCCCTTTATGTTTTTCAGAAATCTTTTGGAGCTTCATAGGATCAACACCATAAAACTTCTTGGCCGGATGCCCCATGCGTGCCCACATATCCACCATTTGAGGATCATGCAACCTGCGAAGATCGAACAGTACTCGATCAATGGTTGCCATCGTTTTCTTTTCTTGCCCAAGCTCTTGCAACAGCTTTCGAACCCGTCGCTCGATATCATTGATGAGCTTCTCCATTGCAATCGGATCTTTGGTATCAGGAAGTGGTAGCTTCCAAAGTACAAACGCTTGTACATATGGGTTTTCTTTTCGGAATACTGATGTTGGCACATCATCAGCCACCAAAATAACCAAGTTATGCTTTTCAAGCATATACGTACTCATTGCTGTCTGACTCGTCTTTAAACTCAGTTTATGTTTCCGAGCTATCTCCATAACAGAAGACGGTGTTGGATGACCGCGAAAGAGCCCAGCGCTCTGAGCATGGAGTTGTTTTAACTTATTGTATTTATTGAAATACGCTTCAGCTAACTTGCTTCGTACATTGTTATATTTTGAGACAAACAGGATATTCATTAGTTCGCGATCATTACAGGAAACTTAGTATACAGAACACCCACCCCTTGACGTCAACCGGGTTTACGAGCTGCGGTGTCTTTTTCAGTATAGCCTATTCCGCCTTATTTACTTCAAAACCAAGACAGGCTGAATTAATACAGTACCTATTCCCGGTTGCCGTTGGACCATCCGGAAATACGTGCCCTAAATGAGCACCACACTGCGCACAAACAATCTCAATACGATGCATGCCATGACTCATGTCTTCAATTTCTTTTACAGCCCCAGGTATAGCCTGATCAAAACTTGGCCACCCCGTACCTGATTCAAATTTAGCCTCTGAGCTAAACAACTGCGCCCCACAATTTACACAAGAAAACATCCCTGCTCGTTTTTCATGTAAATGCTTTCCAGAAAAAGGAGCTTCTGTTTTTTTCTCGAACAAAATTTTCTTTTGTTCCTCAGTGAGATTCTTATTTTCCATATAGCTAACCGTAACACAAAAGACCCCCTGTAGAATCTAGCTAGATTCTACAGGGGGGGGTATCTTGGCGGAGGAGGTGGGATTCGAACCCACGGTACGAAAATATCGCACAACTGATTTCGAGTCAGTCCCGTTCGACCTCTCCGGCACTCCTCCATTAAAATTTATCGTACACAAAATCTTACAGAATAAAAGCCTCTGTTTCAGAGGCTTTGTGCTGCGTTATGCAGACTTCTTTTTGTATAGAAACTTTGAGTCAATATAAAACCGCCCCCTTGGGGCGGTTATTTAACTTATGCCTCGACCTCTTCGGCTTCAGCAGCTTCTTCTTCCTCTTTCTCTCGCTCCTCCCTGCGCTTCACCACACGCAAGGTTCGCTTTTCTCCAGCCAGCAAGGACACACCCAGACATACTAATCCTGTTACCAGGGGTCCAAGCAATAGCTCATTAGAACCTAGTGAATTTATAATGAAATCGAGAAACCAAACGATAGACCACGCAGCCCAAAGTTTCGGGGATTCATTCTCCGGATGAGCAACAGTTTTTATCAGGGTAAAAGCAATAAAGAGAATTGGCCCGACACCCCACACCAGTCTCATGGTTTCTGGCTTAGAGCCGAAGAACAATACGGCGAACAGCACAGCAGCGGAAAGTAATGCGCGAATTAGTTTCCGCTTTCCGCTTAAAAAGTCACCGCGCCAGATGGTTTCAACGGTAATCATGAGACAGACCACAGCTGCAATTAATGAAGCTGCGACCATTCCATTAAGCCCGGCGTACTTAAGCACTGCCGCCCCCTCAATGGACAGAAGGAGTCCTGTGCCGGCCCAGGTCATGAGTGTTGCTTTTGCGTTCCTCTTCAGATAAGAAGAAGCAAGTAAAATGATAGCTGCCAAGTTGAGCCAGGGCAGCAAGGTCATAATTAAATTCATACGAATAGGTATTAAGTTGTTTGAAATTCAACCAAACAATACTTATTTCATTAAGTATTGTCAATGATATCAAGATGTTTTACACATCGATAATGTTGCCACCTTTTGGCAATACAAACCAAAGCACTAAATACAAAATAATTCCAAAAGAACCCAGAAGGGTCAATACAATAAACACCGCACGAATTTTCCAGGTTGGAATTGAAAAATGACGCGCCAAGCCAGCACATACACCCGCAATAATTCCACGCTCTGCATCTCGTTTTATTTCCATGAAGAGATTATATACCAACACAGACCATTGACGCATTTTTATTACTTAAACCAAAGATAAGTATACAGGCACTCAAATTTTATAGACCTAAACAAGAGCTTTGTGTGATTTCTTGACAAACACCAACCCTGACGTATGGTTGAAGTATGAAAAAAACACTTATCATTATTGGATCTATTATTGGATCATTAATTCTTATTAATATCTTGGGGTCAGTCCTCATTCCAACTGCTAAATTTGTCGATGTTGCAATCATCCATCCCGAAGAAATTTCTGCCGGGGAAGAATTCACAGTGACCTATCAAATCACAAATACCAGCGACAAGACGCGCGAGCTACACAGCATTGATTTACAGAAAAAATTTATAGATGAGGTCCAGGTTGGAGACACTTCACCAGATACAGTTGATCGGTACAACATACCTGGATGGCGCAGCTTTGAATTCCTGACACCAATTCAACCTGCCGAAACTCTAGAGGTTGATTTCACAATGAGAGCGGTAGCAGGCGCACATCTTAGCCAGACCGATATCTGTATAGACGGCCCGGCGCGCTGCACACCTGAGGAAATTTCCCTCTTTGTAAGTGAATAAAACTTACTAATCAAAAAACGGCCAGATGGCCGTTTTTTATGTGCGGAGAGTAAGGGATTCGAACCCTTGATACGTTTTACCGTATACTCGCGTTCCAGGCGAGCCCATTCAACCACTCTGGCAACTCTCCTCTCTTTACCATTTCTTTTCTACATTCCGATCACCAGCGACATACTCTTGTACGCGACGCAGTGTTCCGGGAGAAATATTCTCTGGTAACTGTTCTAGGTTATACCAATCCCACTCTGCAATTTCAACAGTACTGACTTTTCCTGGCTCCCAACCTTTCTCAGCATGGCCCACAAAAATTTGAATGGTATCTTTTTTACCCTCCCCCTGAGACGTATATGTTCCCAACAACTCAACAACCCGTGGTGGGTCAACATGTAATTCTTCTCGAATCTCACGCTGCGCCCCCTCAAGAAAAGTCTCCTTTCTTTTTACACGGCCACCCGGTAAAGCAAATGTGCTTCCCCAACGATGCCGCACCAAAAGCACTTCGCTATCACGAACCAACAACATACGAGCGCCGCGAGTCTTGATACGGAACGTGCGCCAGTATAATCGTGCGCACCACATCATCATACTAAAAATACGACGCCCAATACGCTCTTTCATGTTATTGCAAAAGAGCATTAATACGCTCCTCTACTGGTGGGTGCGTCATGAACAACTTGTTGAATCCACGACGGGCTTTCGCCCCAAAGGGATTTGAAATATACATGTGCGCCATAGCATGATTAGCACGCTTCATTTCCCCACCAGTGGTCATGCTAAAGTTGTGTATCTTTCGAAGTGCATTTGCTAATCCTTCTGGATACCGTGTTAGAAGCGCACCGGTGGCATCAGCGAGAAATTCTCGCTTCCGAGAAATTGCTAGCTGTAACATAGTTGCAAAAATTGGTGCCAAGATCATAAGGATAATTCCAATCAAGAGCAATACCCCGCCAGCTTTATTATCTCGATCATTACTCGAAAACAACTGTGAACGCAGGAAGATATCTCCCAGAAGAGTAATAAATCCAACCAAAATCACAGCCATGGTCATGACCAACATATCTCGGTTCCCAATGTGCGCAAGCTCATGAGCTGCAACCCCCTCTAGTTCATTCTTGTCCAAGAGCGCCAAAATACCCGTTGTGAATGCAACTGCTGCATGCTTGGGGTTGCGACCAGTTGCAAATGCATTAGGAACCGGATCTTGAATGATATACACACGCGGCATTGGAAGCCCTGCGGTGATTGATAGGTTCTCGACAATATTCCAAAGCTCTCGATGACTCTCTGCGGTAATCTGTTTTGCCCCCGCCATTCGAAGCACGATCTTGTCTGAAAACCAATACGAAACTAGTGCCTGCACCGATGCGATGATAACCACCACAAAGAGAACAACCTGGTCATCATAGTACCAACTAAAGAGCCAACCGAGACCAATAACAACTACCAGAAACGTAAACAGTAGCCCCCAAGTCTTTCGAATATTTTTAGCTTGATCAGTGTATAAGCTTGCCATGGTGTTTTATTGTACTGCTTCTGGGAAAATTATTCGCCCCAAGAGTTTACTGCACCTAGAAACTAACCTTCACCGGTTCACGCTCTTCTGATTTCTCTTCGAGCTCAAAGAATTCACGCTTGGTGAACTTAAACATGTTAGCAATCACGTTACTTGGGAATGACTCAACTTTAATATTCAGGTCTCGAACGTTGGTATTAAAGAATCGTCGCGCTGCTTGAATCTTGTTTTCAGTATCAGTAAGCTCACGTTGCAATTCAAGGAAGTTTTCGTTTGCCTTTAAATCTGGATAGTTTTCAGATACCGCCAAGAGACGTCCAAGCGCCTGTGACAAACCATCTTGCATCTGTGCAAATTGAGCCATCTGATCAGCAGATACACTACTAGGATCAATGGTCATTTGTGTAGCAGCAGCTCTCGCTTGGGTCACAGCATCAAAGGTAGACTGCTCGTGCGCAGCATACCCCTTCACGGTTTCAATCAGATTTGGAATCAGGTCATAACGACGCTTCAGTTGAACATCGATATCTGCCCAAGCCTCGTCGGTACGAGTACGCAATCGAATAAAACCATTGTAGGTTCCCACTAGCCAAAGGACTAGAAGAACTGCTAAACCAATAAGTACGTAGAATATAGTCATAATACAGCTGAGTTATTTACACCAACAGTATACCGGTGCCTCAACGAGAAGACCAGGTATTATTTCTTCTTTTTACCCGCAAACGCCAACAACAGTGGACTTGCAAAGAAAATAGATGAGTAGGTACCAGTAATGGTTCCCAAGAGGAGAACTAGCGCTAGATCGCGAGTGGCCACAGGACCAAACACCATCAAGATCACAAGCACCACAAGAAGTGTCAGTGAGGTGTTAATTGATCGCGCCATGGTTTGCTTCAATGACAATCCAACCAGTTGACCAAATTTCTCGGTTCCGGTATCTGAACTCTTTAGTTTTTCCCGTACGTTTTCACGAATACGATCGAACACCACAATAGTATCGTTCACCGACAGACCAAGAATGGAAAGAATTCCAACTACAAACAACGTATCAATTTCTTTTCCAAGGAGTGCAAAGATTCCAATCGGAATGATCACGTCATGGATCAAAGCAAGTACGGCGGTAAATCCATAGGTCCAAGATGAGATTGGTCGAGACACGCGACGGAAGGCCCATGCTACAAAAAGAATGATTGCGAGCGCAACCACCACAATCGCGATAGCTGCTTTGGTACGAAGTTCGTTACCAATGGTTGGACCAATGGTGTTGAAGCGTTCTTCAATCAACTCATCGTCTCCAATCTGCAATGCCGCCACAAGGTCTTGCCGCTGTGACTCAGTGAGCTCAGGAGTACGCACCACGATGTTAGATTCACCAAATGGCTGTACGCGCGCACCTTCAAAACCAGCTTCCGCTACAGCTGAGCGAATATCTTCTATTTCTGGACGTGCTTCTGGATACTGCACCTCAAGTACTGATCCCCCTGTGAAATCAATACCAAAACTCAAACCAAATCGAGTTGTGATCGCTACTGAAAATAGCATCAAGAGTACCGACAGACCTATAAAGAATTTTCTATATCGAACGATAAACATAAGCTATTTGTGAAATCCTGTTCCGAATAATAGTCGCTTCACTTTCGTGGTGGTGTTCCCCGCTACCGCAAAGAGCATCACACGTGTTGCTGTGATGGCGGTGAGCATAGATACCAACACACCAAGTCCAAACGTAAGTGCAAATCCTTGGATAAGGGATGTCCCAAACCAGAATAGAATCGTAGCTGAAATCAAGCTTGAAATGTTTGCATCGCGAATTGATGCCCATGCACGCTTAAATCCAGTCTTCAACGAATCAAACACGGTTCGCCCTTCTCGCAGCTCCTCCTTCATACGTTCGAAGATCAAGATGTTTGCATCAACGGCGATACCGAGTGAGATAATGAAACCAGTCATACCGGCAGCAGTTAGGGTTACCGGAACTGCTTTAAAGAGTGCCAACATGATTACGGTATACAAACCAAGTGCAATTACCGCCACCAAACCTGGAATACGGTACCAAAGGAGTAGAAAGATTCCCACGGCAATCAACGCGTAGATTCCAGCCATAACTCCGGCTGCTGCGGCTTCTTGCCCAAGAGATGGACCAATAGTTTGCGTAGACAGGAGTGAGATTGGAACCGGCAGCGCACCAGAGTTCAGTCGTCCAACCAATTGACGAGCCTCATCTGGAGTGAAGTTTCCGGTAATGATAGCTTCTCCGCCAGCAATCTCAGTCTGAATCACTGGTGTTGAAATTGGCGCACCGTCCAAAAAGATGGCGAGCACTTCCCCAATGTTTTCAC
>Ga0208547_1000509_pt1 | contig 22267 bp, 25 predicted proteins | sample DEB08_DNA_5_FD_185501 | JGI IMG/M metagenome (GOLD analysis project Ga0208547, IMG submission 185501) | Aqueous microbial communities from the Delaware River and Bay under freshwater to marine salinity gradient to study organic matter... | ecosystem: Environmental > Aquatic > Marine > Coastal ...
AAAGCTAGGTTGGATATTTTTAGAGTATTTTTCATTTCGTATTTGTGATTTTATCTGATATTGGTTTATAGTCGTAGGTTTTACCATGTATAAAGTTAAAACATTTAATAATATTGCTGAAGAGGGCCTTCAAAGACTCTCTGGCGAAAATTTCCAGTCGGTTGATGCATCTCCAGACGCAATCTTATTGAGAAGTCATAAACTTTCAACTCAAGAATTTGGCAATTCTCTTAAAGTAATCGCAAGAGCTGGAGCTGGTGTAAACAATGTTCCTATTGCAGATGCTACAGAGAAAGGAATAGTGGTGATGAATACTCCCGGTGCCAATGCGAATGCTGTTAAAGAGTTAGTTATTTGTGGCATGTTGCTTGCATCAAGGGGCATTGTTCAGGGGATAAATTTTTTAAATAGTTATAGCCTTTCCGATGCAACTGATTTGAATCAATCCATGGAAGCTATCAAGAAGGCTTTTAAAGGATCTGAACTTAGTGGTAAAACACTTGGAATCATTGGCTTAGGCGCCATTGGTTCTCAGTTGGCTCAAGCTGCTCACGCACTCGGAATGAAATTGATTGGTTATGATCCTTATATATCAATAGATGCTGCATGGAGATTACCTCGAGAAGTAGAAAAGGCAGAAACGCTAGAGTTTTTAATTCGTAATTCAGATTTCATCAGCTTACATATTCCTTTAACAGAGGATACAAGAGATTTTATAAGCCATAGTCAGCTTTCCAACTGCAAGGAAGGCGCAACTCTAATAAATTTAGCACGTCAGGGCATCGTTAACGAAGATGATGTGATACAAGCATTACGTGAGAGCAAATTAAAACGTTATGTTACAGATTTCCCGTCAGCAAAACTGATTCAACAAAACATAGAAGAAGATAATATTATTTTGTTGCCTCATCTTGGAGCAAGCACTAAAGAGGCAGAGATTAACTGTGCTGTAATGGCTGCCAATCAAACTATTAATTTTCTTAAAGATGGAACAGTAAAAAATTCAGTGAATTTTCCTGATATATACCTTGAACCATCTACAGGCAATCGTTTGGTAGTGATTAATAGGAATGCGCCTGGGATGATTGGAAAAATAGCTGATAAGCTCGGAGAGTTAGGGCTTAACATTAATGATATGTCTAATAAAAGCAGGGAAGATGTTGCAATAAACCTTATTGATTTAGATGAAGAAGTTTCTGAAGATTGCTTGAGCCAGCTAAATCAAATTGAGAATGTAATATCTGCGAGAAAATGCTATGCCTAAGACAGTTTTGATTACAGGAGCTAGCAGGGGAGTTGGAGCTGCATCGGCAAAACTGTTTGCTAAACATGGTTTCGATGTTGTTCTAAATTGCTCTTCAACCAAGGTTGATGCAGAAAAAATTGCAGAGGAGTGTAAAAAAAATGGAATTCGTACTCTTGTAATTGAAAGAGATATTAGCGATGAAAATAATTGTAAAGCGATTATTGAAGATACAGTGGATTGCTTTGGGGGCATTGATGTTTTAGTCAATAATGCTGCTCGAACTAAATTTGCTTTTAATCATGCTGATATGGATGCCTTAAATACTGAGGATTTTTTAGCAATATATTCCACAAATGTAGTGGCTCCTTTTAATTTGATTAAATATGCTCTTACTGAACTTAGAAAATCTAAAATTGGCTCTGTTGTAAATGTTGCATCAATGGCTGGCATCAATGCGATTGGATCCTCAGTTGCTTATGCAGCATCAAAGGCTGCTTTGATTAACATGACTTCATCGCTTGCTAGAGCTCTTGGGCCTATCAGAGTTAATGCTGTCTGCCCTGGTTTTATTGAGGGCGAATGGCTCAAAAAGGGTCTCGGTGAAGATATTTATAATGCTACAAGAAGCCATATCATTAATTCAAATCCATTGGGAAGGGTGTGCAGTCCAGCAGATGTAGCAAATGCTATTTATTATTTGGCATGCATGCAGGAAATCACCACCGGGGAAACTCTTATTCTTGATGGAGGTTCTTACCTGGGCGGAAACCCATTAAAGTAGCTAAATTTTATTAATAGTAGTTTTCAACATAGCTTTTATTGAACTGTTGAATTTCATTTTCTTGATTAGCTTGTATCTTATTCGCCCAGTTTGGGTCGCTTAATAAAGCTCTGCCAATAGCAACTAGATCAAACTCCTTATTTCTCAGCCTATTTTCCAGTTCCTCAATAGTGCTAAAGCTTGCTTCATCATCCCCAGCATATAGGTTAATAAAGTCTTTATTTAATCCAACGCTACCTACTGTGATGGTAGGAATTTTAGTGACTTCCTTCGCGATGCCTGCAAGATTTAGCGAAGAGGATGTAAATTCAGGCTCCCAGTACCTTCTGGTGCTGCAATGCAAGAAATCTGGATTTGAGCTGGCCAACTTTAAAAGAAATTCGCTAAGGTTTTCAATATTTTCAGCAATCTTGGCATCATAGTCTTGTTGCTTCCATTGAGAAATCCTAATACCAACTATAAAGTTTCTTGATGTATTAGTTTGACAAGCATCTACAATATCACAGGCAAATTGAGCTCTCTTTAATAAATTCCCACCGTATTGATCTTCTCTTTTATTGGTATCCTTCCAGAAAAATTGATCAATTAAGTATCCATGCGCACCATGAATTTCAACGCCATCAAAACCAATATCTTCACAAATCTTGGAGTCATCTGCATAGATTTTGATCATTTCATGGATCTCATCTAATGTCATTGCATGAGCAACCTGTTTCTTGGCATTTATATATCCCGAAGGAGTAAAACCGGGTATCTCAGGATTTGGTGGTAGGCCTAGTTTTCGGATACCTCCAACATGCCACAACTGACAAAAAATTTTTGAACCGGCATCATGAACCGCTTGTACAATTTTTTTCCATTCTTTTCGAGCTTCTACTGTTCTTAGGTTGGGGCAATTAGGATATCCGCTAGATGAATCATGACTAATTTCAACTCCTTCTGTTATAACTAATCCTATGCCTCCAAGCGCTCTTCTTTGATAATATTTAGCGGCATCTTTATGAGGGATTCCATTTGGAGAAAAGTTTCTCGTCATCGGTGCCATTGCAAGCCTATTCTTAAGGGTAAGATTTTTTAGTGTAAAGTTAGAAAATAGGGGGCTAGAAGACATAAATATAAGTAATTTTGATGTTAAATATCAATTGGATTAATTCTAATGGAAAAAAAACTTTTTTAATACTTGCCCACAGCAAAAATAAATGCTATTGAGCTCTTTATTTTCTTTAAATAACTAACATAATTATTTACAATTATTTACATAAATTACTGATTTACGGTAATTTATTATATATTGATCATTTTTTGATCAATTTCATCTATTCTAATGTGCATCGGCCTTTCAGAGATAGTATCTCTAGTTATCCATAACTTTATCCACAGTTTCTGTGGATAAAATTTTTCAATAAAATAGACTTAATTTATGGAAAGCAAAGTTAAACTTCCAGATTGCTGGATGTCAGTTTTAGGCGATGAGTTTACAAAGCCTTATATGCAAGATATTAGAAAATTTCTTGCTACTGAATTAAGCAAAAAAAAAGTAATTTACCCGCCAATTGATAGCATTTTTGAAGCTCTAACATCAACGCCATTTAATAAAGTAAAAATCATAGTGCTGGGACAAGATCCTTATCATGGCTATGGTCAAGCCCATGGGCTCTCATTCTCAGTCAATTCATCTATGCCAATTCCCCCAAGTCTAAGAAATATTTTCAAAGAAGTATTGGCAAACTACCCAAATAGCACTTTTAGAAATGGGAATCTTGCATCTTGGGCTGAACAAGGCATCCTGCTTCTTAATTCATCTTTAACTGTTGAGGCCAATAAACCCAATTCTCACCAAAACATTGGATGGAATTTTTTTACAGATGCTGTTATCAAATGTTGTTCGCAATCTGGCAAAAAGGTTTTTATGTTATGGGGACGTCATGCACGCGAGAAAATAAAATTAATTAATTCAGAAAACAATCTTGTTCTTGAGGCCGCACATCCTTCTCCTCTATCTGCTCATCAAGGTTTTATTGGGTGCAATCATTTCTTGAAAGCCAATCAGTATCTAGAAGAGCAAAAACTTTCAAAAATTAATTGGGATGTTAATTAACTGTTTCTAAAAACCAGAAAAGGTTATTGTGCTTTATTTGGTTAGTTAGAATTTTGTCAGATTTTATTTCTTCGGATGCTTGAGATAGTTTTATCTGATTTTTTTTCTTGCTTAGATAGTGCATTCTTGCAACTATTTCTTGGCCTCTGTAACAGCCTTTTGTGAAACTTACTCTATTTTTATCAAATCCAACTTCCTGCGGTCTAGTCTTTTGGATTAAGAAGTCTTCTAAAAAATAAATGCCTTCTTCCCAATGCGCAAGCTTCCAAGGCGATATGTAATTATCTAAATTTATTTCATCCATGCAGAAAACCAGATTGAATGAGTGTTTATCGGATTTAAAGTAACAATGATTACCTCCATGATTATTAATGTATCCAGCAACAAATCTATTATCTATCTCGAAGTTGAGCTTATAAAAGGGAAGATATTTAGCCAATTCCTGAATGACTTCTTCAATTTTTGAATCATTGAGGGTAAGAAGAAACTCGCTTTCGTGTTTGGATACAAACATATCAGCAATTAAGAAGCCTTTTTCATTGCACATTGCTGAAAGCTGTGAATTTTTTTCAGTAACCTCGTTGATGTCTGATGTAAGTTGACCTTGAAGTAATTGAATAACGTTTTTCTCATCACCAATCAAGCGCAATGACTTATAATTCTCAAGCAATGTCTGTGTGGGTAGAGTCATAGTACCTAATTTAGCAGTTTAAAGACTTTTTAGAAATGGATAAAGGTAAGCTTAAATGGAGATCGCGCAGAGGTTTAAGAGAATTAGATCTCCTATTTAGAAACTTCATTGAAAAGAATTGGGACGACATAACCGATATTGAGTTAGAGCAATATGCTGCAATAGTAAACTTAGAGGACCAACCATTGTTTGATTATATTTTTAAAGATATTAGTCTTGGGAATGCAGAGCTAGAATTATTCATTGATCAACGAATTAAACCTTATTTAAATTGAACTTTTTTAAATCATTACTGTCCAACCATGCATAAGCCAATGGAGCAATATAAAGATATGGATGCTCAGCTGATAGATGAGTTTGGAAGAGGTAATGAGGCAGCTTTTGATATTCTTTTTACTAAATACAACAATAAGCTGTATGCATCATTATTGGCATTTACTAAGTCAAAGGAATTAGCTGAAGATTTAACTCAACAAACTTTTATAAGGGTATGGAAAAAGATTGAAACTTTCCGAGGTGAAAGTTCCCTATTTACTTGGATGTATAGAATTGCAATCAATCTTGCTAAGAATGAATTTAATTCTAAAGAAACTAGAAAACAGGTTCTCACTGATGTTATTGAAGATAATCATGAGATTGCATCATCGATCTCCAGCCCTGAAAGTATGGCCATTGAAAAAGAATCAATGGATGCAGTCATTAGTTTTATTTCTTCGATGCAGAGTGATTTAAAGGAAGCTATTTCCTTGAGAGAATTTGATGGAAAATCCTATGAAGAAATTGCTCAAATTACCTCAAGTCCAGTTGGCACAGTTAGATCTAGAATATTTAGAGCGCGAGAAGAAATTCTTAAATTTATGAAAGAGGAAGAAATATATGGATAACAAAGAGAGATTATCTGCTTTTTACGACAATGAGCTTCATGAGGATTCAAGTGATTTATTGCAGTTGCTTCAAGAAGAAAATAGCTTATCCAAGGAGCTGAAAGGCTATTCATTAATTTCCTCTATTATGCAGCAAACTAGGTTTTCATCACCTCAGCACAAAGCAAACACTAAGCTTAAAATAAATTTAATTACTCATTCATTTGCAGCAGCAGCAGCAATATTTTTAACGCTAGGTTTTATTACATTTTTTAACCCAGCTAAGTTCGATTATGATGAAAAATCATCACAGCTTTTAGCAGATGCTATCGCTAGCGAAGAGGGCCAAATAAGATTAAATCAAGATCAGGATATTCTGGTTGACCATCTATTTAGAGTAATGGATGAAAGAAATTTAAATACTAATATGAGCCCCGGATGGGTACCCGTTGGCTTTTCTCAAAATAAAGAAAAGCCTGCGATTTTTTCTAATGGTCCTAAAAAATTTGTTCTTCATGTTGAAAATTCTAATGTGAGCCTTACTAAACCAATATATTGGAAAAAAGGTAATAACTTGGTTTATCTACATCCAACCACCGATGGAAAAATTATAACTGTTTACGGCAATATTAGACCTGCCGAAGCACAGAAGATTGTCTTCTCACTCAAGAGGTAACATATGAGAAAAACTATTTATTTAATCTCCTTAATGGCTCCAATTTTTGTTGGCAGCTTTGTACATGGAGCACTTCCAACCGGGATGGCAGAATTGGTAGAAGATTATGCTCCAGCAGTGGTAAACATTACCTCTAAAAGAGAGGTAACAAGAAACACCTCTAGATCCCCCTTGGATGACTTTGAAAGATTTTTTGGAATACCTAGAGGACAATTACCACAGCAACCTGAACCCGAAACAAGAGAAGCGCTTGGATTTGGATCTGGTTTTATTTTTAAGAATGAATACATTCTTACAAATTTTCATGTTGTTGATGGCGCAACAGAAGTTATTGTCTCTCTGAATGATCGAAGAGAATTTCAAGCAGAAATTGTTGGCGTAGATCCTTTATCCGATTTAGCTGTTTTAAAAATCGATGGTAATAATTTAAAGAAGGTAAAAATTGGAGATAGTGATCAATTGTCTGTTGGTGACTGGGTTATTGCTATTGGCTCACCATTTTCCTTTGATTTTTCAGTAACAGCAGGAATCATTAGTGCAAAAGGGAGAAGCATTAATAACAATAATATTGGTAACTATGTTCCCTTCATTCAAACGGATGTTGCAATCAATCCAGGAAACTCAGGCGGACCATTGCTAAACCTTGATGGAGAGGTTGTTGGCATTAATTCTCAAATTTACTCAAGAAGCGGTGGTTATCAAGGTTTAGCATTTGCTATTCCTATTAATGTTGCCATAGAGGTTGCGGATCAGATTATCAAGAATGGCAAAGTTGCTAGAGGTTATCTTGGTGTAAGAGTTGGTGAGGTTGATAATGATCTTGCTTTGGCATTGGGTATGAAAAAACCCTATGGAGCCTTAATCAATGACATAGAGAAGGGTGAGTCTGCCGATCTAGGGGGACTATTACCCGGAGATGTTATCTTGGAGTTTAATGACAAAGAAATAAAATTCAGCGGAGATTTACCGCACGTTGTTGGAAGAATTATGCCAGGCACCAAAGCTGACGCTAAAGTTTTTAGAGAGGGCAAAGAAATTACTTTAACTTTTGATTTGGGAGAACTTCCAACTGATGAGAGATCTTTTGTACCAGCAAAAAATGCAGCAACGGAGGATCCTTTAGGAATAAGGATTACTGATGCAACAGAAGAAAATACCGGAAGAGAGGACGTTGATGGTGTGATAGTTACGAGAGTTGCTCCAGGTTCCCCAGCTAGTGGAAGAATTGCTAGAGGCGATATCATCACCGAGATAAGAGCATCTGGCACTAAATACCCAGTTCAAAATGTTGAGGATTTCACAAAGGCTGTTGCAGACTTTAAAACTGGTGATCGGATTGCATTGGTCGGAAGAAGGGGTTCGAATAGATTCTTTGTGGCTATTACAGTAGAGTAATTTATAAAGTAAACGCTAAATTATTAGTTTTACTTTAGAATAGCTCTGCTTACATGAACCACATACGTAATTTTTCCATAATCGCCCATATTGATCATGGAAAATCGACCCTGTCCGATAGACTTATTGAATTTTGCGGCGGTCTTACCAAACGAGAGATGGCTGATCAAATCCTAGATTCTATGGATATTGAGCGTGAACGCGGTATTACCATCAAAGCGCAGGCAGTAACACTCGAGTACAAAGAAAACGGCATTACGTATCAGTTAAACTTCATAGATACTCCTGGCCATGTTGACTTTACCTATGAGGTATCAAGATCTTTGTATGCTTGCGAAGGAGCTTTATTGGTTGTTGATGGGTCTCAGGGCGTAGAAGCTCAGACCCTGGCAAATTGTTACACAGCCGTTGATCATGGTTTGGAAGTTATTCCAGTAATTAACAAAATTGACTTGCCTCAGTCAGATCCAGAGCGTGTAAAAAAAGAAATTGAAGATATGATCGGATTAGACGCCTCTAATGCTCCCTTAGTGAGTGCAAAGACGGGTCAAGGCATTCCAGAGCTCTTATCTGCAATTGTAAGTCTTATTCCTCCGCCAAGTGAAAATAAAGATAACGAACTAAGGGCGCTCATCATTGATTCTTGGTTTGATGCTTATCTTGGGGTGATTTCCTTATTAAAAATTACCCAAGGATCTATTCAAACCGGTGAAAAATTTAAAGTTTACTCCACTGGCACGCTGCATAATGTTGATGAAATAGGGATATTTACTCCGAAGCAGAAGAAAATGTCAGCACTTCAAACAGGACAAGTAGGTTATTTGGTCGCTGGGATCAAAGAGATAAAAGGTGCGCCTGTTGGAGATACGATCATCTCTGCCAAAGATAATAAAACTAAGCCATTACCAGGCTTTAAGCGGGTTATGCCTAAGGTATTTGCAAGTTTATTTACTGTTAATTCAGATGAGTATGAAAAATTCAGAGATGCGCTATCTAAACTTGTGCTCAATGACTCTTCATTGGTGTATGAGCCTGAAACCTCAGATGCACTTGGCTTTGGTTTCAGATGTGGATTTTTAGGGACCTTGCATATGGAGGTTATAAGAGAGCGTCTAGAAAGGGAATATGACCTTGAATTAATCTCAACTGCCCCATCAGTGCAGTATGAAATAGTGAAAACTAATGGAGCAATCATTCGATGCGAGAGCCCATCTCAACTTCCTCTGCCAAATGAAATTGACAAAATAAAAGAGCCTTACGCTCAGACTAATATTCTTACTCCCAAAGAATATGTAGGAAACGTGATCACACTTTGCACAGCAAAAAGAGGCATACAAAAGGAGATGACTTATTTTGCTAATCAGGTATCAATTGTATTTGAGATGCCTCTTGCTGAAATCATTGTAGATTTTTTTGATCAGTTAAAGTCTCAAACCAAAGGATTTGCCTCAGTTGAATATAATCTGTTAGATTTTAGACCCTCTGATCTGATCAAGTTAGATGTCCTGATTAACAATACTAGAGTGGATGCTTTGTCTATGATTATTCATAAAAGTTTCTCAATGAGCAGGGGTCGGGTGGTTGCGCAAAATTTGCAAAAGCTTATACCTAGGCAAATGTTTGATGTTCCCATTCAGGTCGCCTTAGGATCAAAGATTATTTCAAGAGAGACGGTTAAGGCTCTTAGAAAGAATGTCACGGCAAAATGTTATGGCGGCGATATAACAAGAAAGAAGAAGTTGCTTGAAAAGCAAAAAGAAGGCAAAAAGAAAATGAAACAGCTTGGCAAAGTTTCTATTCCGCAGGAGGCATTTATGAATTACTTTAATACCGGAGTGTCCTAATGAATGCAGATATAGCAATCTTTATTTCTATTGCTTTGCTAATTTTTACGGTTATTGCTTGGATAAAATTTGTGGTTACGAATGAGTTAAACGAATCCAAGAGCACCATACTCTCAACTCTAGGATTCGTTTCTGTTGGAGTTGCAGTTTGGAATATCTTTGTATCTTCAGGAGATTTAACCATCCTTTTAATTGTTGGTACGGTATTGAGTCTGATGGTGTACCTTGTGGGAATTTACTATTCAAATTCAGAAATCAGTACTCAAGGCAAAGGTTATTTTTGGCCATTACTTGCAATCTTTGTAGTGCGGACTTTCTTGTTTGAACCATATCAAATTCCTTCTGGATCAATGATGCCTGGTTTAAAGGAGGGTGACTTTATCTTGGTCAATAAATACGCCTATGGACTTAAAATTAACAGAACAGATTTACCATTTTCTGGAAATCAGGATCCTGATTACGGTGATGTTGTCGTATTCCTTGAGCCAAATACTAAAATTCCTTTTATTAAACGATTGATAGCAAAACCAGGTGACAGGGTTGCTTATAGAAATAAAGTTATTTATTTAAACGGCGTTCCTCTCTCGCAAGAATTAATTTCAAGAGACCAGCAAGAATACTTACTTAAAGAATTTTTTGAAGAAAACTCCAGAATTATCAGGATTACTCAGCCTCAACGTAATGATTCAATGAGTGAAATAACAGTCCCAGAGGGAAATTACTTTGTGATGGGTGATAATCGAGACAATTCCAACGACTCAAGATTTTGGGGTTTTGTTCCAAGATCTCATTTTTTTGGAAAGGGATCCTTAATTTGGATGACTTGGGAGTGTTGGCTATGCGTTCCTTCATTTTCACGGGCGGGATATATTGAATGATGAGTGATGCTTTAGTTATGCTTCAAGGACTAGAGCAATACCAGCTATCCTTAACTCACGTTAGCCATTCAAAAGAACTGAATAATGAACGTTTGGAGTATCTTGGGGATGCGGTATTGCAACTTCTTATTTCTGAAGAGATATATACTAGATTCCCAAATCTTGATGAAGGAAAAATGACCCTAGCTAGAGCAGCTTTGGTAAACGGCACAAATCTTGCTGATATCTTTCTTGCTCTTGGAATCTCAAATGAAGTTTTGTTATCCAAAGGCACCGCTAATCTTCCTAAAGAACGAAAGCTTTCTATTTACGCTGGCGTCATGGAGGCTTTGATTGGTGCACATTACACACAACATGGTTTGCAGAAAACTCAGCAATTAGTCCAGTTAATTTTTAAATTTGATGAGCTTGATTGGTCAAAAATCATTGAGAAAGATAACAAAACTAAGTTGCAGGAATATTTGCAACAGTCAGATATGGAATTGCCTGATTTTGAATATGATTTTGATTCTGTATCTGAGCACTACAATGTTTCCGCATTCTTTTTGGGGAAAAACTACTTAGCAAAAGCAAAACTTAAAAAAGATGCAGAGCAAAATATTTGTTTGCAACTTTTAGAGGAAGTGATGAGTGCCAGTCAATAAGCACAACGCAGGATATGTTGCAGTCATTGGAAAGCCAAATGTTGGTAAATCTACGCTATTAAATGCAATTTTGGGAACCAAGACTTTTATTACTTCAAGAAAAGCTCAGACAACAAGAAATAATATCTTAGCTATTAAAAACCTTCCGAACGGCCAAATTGTATTTCTCGATACACCTGGCATTCACAGCAGAAACAAGAAAGCATTGAATAAGGTTTTAAATAAATCCGCATTGAGCATTATTGCTGACACAGATTTGGTGGTGTTTCTATGTCAACCTTCAATCAATGCTAATGATTTAATGGTAATTAATGCCATTAAAGAAGCCCAGGTTCCATCGATATGCGTAATCAACAAAATGGATCAGCTAAAAAATAAAAACAGCTTATTGCCCTTAATAAAAAAAATAGCTGAATTGCATGATTTTATTGCAATCACGTCAACATCTGCAGTCAAGAAAAGTGGCATTGATGAATTGATAAACTTGATTCTTAATCAGCTCCCAGTTCAAGATGCTTTGTATCAGGATGACATCACATACTCGTCTAAAGAGCAACTTTTTCAGGTAGATGAAATTATTAGAGAAAAATTAATTCGTCAGCTTGGCGCTGAGGTGCCTTATGAATTATACGTAGAATCTATATTTACTGAAGAAACCAATAAGCTCATCACGATCTATTCCACGATCCATGTTAATAAACCTACCCAAAAATCAATTGTGGTTGGAAACAAGGGTGAAATGTTGAAGAAAATTGGTACATTAGCCCGAAGAGATCTCGAATCTTTTTTTGCAAAAAAAGTTATGTTAAAACTTTGGGTTAAAAGCAAAGCAAACTGGAGTAACGATCAGAAATTTATCAACAGTCTTGGTATTGGTAGTATAAAAAATGCGAAATGAATGGCTCGAGGGCTACATTTTGCATACCAAGGACTTTGGTGAGACATCATTAATTTCAGAACTTTTTAGCAAAGAACTGGGTAAGGTATCTCTGATTGCCAAAGGGGCAAAAAAACCTAAATCTAAATTTTTTGGCATGCTCCAGACATCCAACAAAGTTAGGGTTTGCTTAAGCGGTCGATCCGATTTGAAAACCTTAATTGAAGCGGAGCTTCTTTCCAGCCTAAGTTCAACGGAGCTCTCAAGTAGCGCATACAGTTATCTATACGTGAATGAGCTCATTGCAAACGTCATACCCAAAGATACCCATGCCGAGGACATATTCAATCTTTATGACAAGCTTATGATTCATGCTAAGAATTCTCAGTTAGATGAAATTTCTTTGAGATCTTTTGAAATGGAGTTATTGGAGTTACTGGGCTTTGGTATTCATTTTTCTCCCGATACAATTGCAAACAAGGATCAAAGCTATCATTATCAGTTTGCAAAAGGATTTGTAATTTTAGATGATACAGAGGGATTTAGTTACGATGAAATGGTTGCCCTTGAAGAGGGTAAATTTCATTTGGCATCTAAAGTTAAACTCAAGAAACTAACCAAATATGTCATTGGATACTGTATTGAAGGTAAAGAAATTCATAGCAGAAGAATTTTTAGGAAGTTGAATTCATGATATACGGAATTGGAGTAGATACAGTTGAAATTCATAGAATCAACGCAATGCAAAATCAGGAGGCATTTGCTGAAAAAATATTATCTTCAGAAGAATTAAAATTACTCAAAACTAAAAATTCTGCACAAGTAGCATCGTTTCTTGCAAAGCAGTTTGCAGCAAAAGAGGCTGTGGTTAAGGCGCTTGGAAAAGGTTTTCATGAAAATATGTTTCCTAGGGATATTAGCGTTCTAAGATCACAAGACGGCTGTCCTAAGTTGGTTTTTTCTGACAATCTTCAGAAACGCCTAAATGACTTGGGCATAGTTTCATGGCATGTTAGTCTAGCTGATGAAAGGACACATGCTATAGCAATGGTAGTGTTTGAGACATGAAGAAGAAAATTATACTTTTAGGACCTCCTGGAGCTGGCAAGGGCACTCAGGCAGATCTCATTTGCGAAAGACTATCTATCCCTAAAATTAGTACAGGGGATATGCTGCGCTCTGCAATTTCTTTAGGAAGTGAACTAGGCATTCGTGTTAAATCTATTATGGATTCAGGTAGGCTTGTATCTGACGATATTATTTTGGAGCTAGTCTTAGAAAGGTTAACTCAATCTGACGTACAAAAAGGCTTTCTTTTTGACGGAGTGCCCAGAACCATAGGTCAAGCAAGCTTATTTAACGAGCATCGTATAGCTTTTACTGATGTGTGCGAAATTCAAGTGCCGGATGAGGCCATAGTAGAGCGCATGTCCGGTAGAAGAGTGCATCCAGCTTCGGGAAGAAATTATCACATCGCATTTAATCCTCCTTTGCAGCCTGATATCGATGATATTAGCGGAGAACCTCTCATCCAAAGACCCGATGATCGTCCTGAAACCGTCCTCAAACGTCTAGAGGTTTATCATGCTGAAACCAGACCATTGGTTGATTTTTATCAAAGTTCTCAAATTAAAGATCTCAATTATTTTAGGGTAGATGGCACACAAGCAGTTGAAGCGGTCTTTAGAGATATTCAAGCCAATCTCTAAATGAAAATTCTTGGCATTGACCTAGCTGCTAATTATTCATCCATTGCTCTTCAAGAGGATGACGAAATAAATTGCTTTACTCAAATGCATAACGTGCGTGAAAGACCCTCTTGGGACGATTTATTTGCTGGTATAGGCCTCGCTGTTCCAAACGACTTTGGCTCTCTCGATGCCATAGCTTTTGCGAATGGTCCCGGTTCCTACACTGCCCTTAGAAACGTTTCCACTTTTTTAAAGCCCATCGCTTTTGTACACAAACTCCCATTGATTCCTATTTCATCTTTAAAAGCATTTGCTATGGCAAGCTATGACTTCATGGAAGATCCATCTAAGAATCTTTTCATAGCTGTGGATGCTCAAAAGGGTAGTTATTATTTTGCAGGCTACACTTTTCAGGACGGCATTCCAACTTCTATCGAAGGAGAGCAGGTATTAGATCAGGCAAGCCTAATCACCAAATTAAATTGCGGTTATTATGCTGGAACGCCTTGGAAAGAGTTTGCTAGCAAAATAGAACTGCTTTCTCATGCAACCCCAAATGCTAGCAGCGTATGCAAACTTGCGAGTTTGGTGGATTTTAAGAACAACGTTTTTGATCCTGCTGATGCCAATCCTATATACCTTGAGCCTTTAACTTTTAAAAAAATCAATGAGTGAGATACTGCTAGCATTCCTCCTCGCCCTTATTCAAGGTATAACTGAATTTTTACCAGTTTCAAGCTCAGCGCATTTGGTGTTGCCTAATCTACTTTTTGGAACAAAAGACTTAGGATTGGTGTTTGATATCGCTACCCATGCAGGCACCTTGTTAGCGGTAATGTATTTTTTTAAAGAGGAGATAAAAAAAATTCTCCTAGCCTGGCTTAGAGTACCAAATGTGCAAGATGAGAACTATTATCTTGGATTATTGTTGCTGGTAGCTACGCTGCCCATTATTGTGATTGGTTTGCTTTTTGGAGATCTTGTTGCTGCAAGAAACATAAGCATTGAACAAATTGCCTGGTTTAATTTAATTTTTGCCCTGGTTTTATTTGTAGCCTATCGTTTTAGCTCAAAAACTAAAGGTATTTTTGACATAACCATTTGGCATGCTTTACTTATTGGTATATTGCAGGCATTTGCAGTTTTACCTGGTGCCTCAAGATCGGGTATGGCAATTACTGGAGCCCTTTTTATTGGAATGAATCTAATTGCTTCTGCTAGATTTGCGTTCTTGCTGGCAATTCCCACCATTCTTGGTTCGGTTGTGTTTTTAATCATGGAGATGATAGAGGGTGCACAGAATTTTAATTTATCAATATTATTTATAGGTTTTGGTATTTCTGCTCTTATAGCATTTTATACAATGCAGTTTTTTTTAAGACTGGTAGAAAAAATTGGCATGCTTCCTTTTGTTGCCTATCGAATGATATTGGGAGTTTGTTTACTTTTGTTGGTGTGATTTGACAATAGATCTTATCTCATCAGAAGGAGAAGAATTTTTAAGTTTTGTTCAACAATCGCTTGATTGCAGATTGGTGCAAACAACAAATGCTGCCTCTTATCTTTCCCTCAAAGAAAATGCATTATCTTTTCATTCACAAAATTTTAAGAATCCATTGATCTTTGATCCAACCAAGGGTCAGCTAGGTTATCGTCTAAAACGATCTGAGCAAGAAGGCTTATTAAAAAAAGCTTTGGGTAATGTTAAACCTGGATCGGTTATTCTTGATGCTACTGCTGGCTTAATGAAAGATAGTTTAATTTTCGATAGCCTTGGCTATAGAGTGATTGCCATTGAGCAAAGCAAGATTCTGGGAACAATTTTAAGCGTTAGTCAAAAAGCTAATCCCGATTTATCCAAAATAGAGATCAGAATAGGCCAATCAGAGAACATGCTTTCACAGCTTCATTTCGACGTTATCTACTTCGATCCCATGTTCGAGAAGGTAGGAACTGCCTTGCGTGAGCGAAATCTTAGGTTGATAAAAGAAATTTTAGCAATGGAAAACATTCATCAGGATAACCAGGTAACTTTTGAAAAGCTTTATAAGAGCAGCTATCAGAAGCTTATTGTAAAAAGACCCATTAAATCCAAGCCTTTCTCAGAAAATTTTAATTATCAAATTAAGGGCAGGTCTGTCAGGTACGATGTTTACGTATAAGACTGGTGCCCCATATCTGAGTCGAACAGATACTCCCGAAGGAACGCGATTTTGAGTCGCGCGCGTCTACCAATTCCGCCAATGGGGCAATCGCGTAATTGTAGCTGACATCAACATCTTTTAAAATTCATCTTTCATGAAAACCTCTGATTTTGATTATCACCTCCCTGAGGAATTAATTGCTAGATACCCTCTAACCAATCGAGATGACTCACGTTTACTCACTTACTTTGGTAATACTATCCAACATACAGCGTTTAGAGAGATCCTAGGATTTATTAACTCAAAGGATTTAGTAGTATTCAATAAGTCCGCAGTGATACCGGCAAGATTATTTGGGTTCAAGGAAACCGGAGGGAAGGTTGAAGTCTTCTTGGAGCGTCTCAGTGAAACAAATAAAGCCATCGTTCAACTTAAATCCTCAACCAAAGTCACCGAAAACCAAATTATTAATTTTAAGTATGATGGGGAAGATTTTAGTGCTGTGGTCATTAAAAAGAACGATGGATTCTATGAGACTCAATGGGATGCAAATCCAGCAGAGTTATTTGAACGATATGGCGTTACACCTTTGCCACCGTATTTAAACCGAGATGCCGAACCAACCGATGCAGACAGGTATCAAAATGTGTATGCAGATCCTGCTAAAAAACTTTCCGTTGCAGCTCCTACCGCAGGATTGCATTTTTCTGAAGACTTATTGCAAGCAATTCAAGAGCTTGGAGCGAATGTAGCCAGTGTGTTTTTGCATGTTGGTTCAGGTACTTTTAAACCAGTAAAGGCTGAAAATATTGCTGAGCACAAAATGCACTCTGAGTTTATTGAAGTTAATAAGGAGACGACTCAAAAAATCAAAGAAGTAAAATCATCAGGCGGAAAAGTGGTTGCTGTGGGCACAACCACCTTAAGAGCGCTTGAATCTGTTTTTGCAACCGATCAAGCTGAATATTATGGGGAAACCGATATCTTTATATCTCCTGGTTTTGATTTCAAAGCGGTAGATATTCTGCTCACGAATTTTCATCAACCCAAATCATCGTTGTTGATGCTTGTCGCAGCTTTTGTAGGTTACAGCACCATGAAAAAAATATATGCTGAGGCTTTGGATCAGCGCTACCGATTTTTATCCTACGGTGATGCGATGCTTTTGGAGAAAGCATGAATTTTGAATTAATTACGGAAGATCATGGAGCCCGTAGAGGACAGTTAAATTTTACAAGAGGAGTAGTTAATACACCAGCATTCATGCCGGTTGGAACTGCTGGCACGGTCAAAGCACTAGAGGTTTCCAATGTTCTTGAGACAGGGTCTGAAATATTGTTAGGCAATACTTTCCACCTCATGCTTAAACCAGGAGATACCATTGTAAAAAAATTGGGTGGCTTGCATCGTTTTATGCAATGGGACAAACCGATTTTGACAGATTCCGGAGGTTTTCAAGTTTGGAGCCTTGGCAAGCTTGCAAAAATTAACGAAGAGGGTGTGCATTTTAAATCTCCCTACGATGGATCCAAGCATTTTCTGTCTCCAGAAACCTCCATGGAAATCCAAAACAATCTTGGATCTGATATTGTCATGATTTTTGATGAGTGCACTCCATACCCAGCGACTTTCGAAGAAGCTCAGCGATCCATGGAACTATCCTTGAGGTGGGCAAAGCGCTCTAAGCAATCTCATGGATCCGATGCTGCGCTCTTTGGAATAGTTCAAGGAGGAATGCATGAAGACTTACGGAAACATTCTCTAAGTGAGTTAATGGCCATTGGATTTGATGGTTATGCTATTGGCGGCCTGAGTGTGGGAGAGCCCAAAGAAGATATGGTTCGAATTCTTCAAGATCTGCAAACACACCTGCCTCCCGATAGTCCGCATTATTTAATGGGAGTAGGTAAACCTGAAGATATTGTGTCAGCCGTAGCATTTGGAATTGATATGTTTGATTGCGTATTACCCACACGCAATGCACGAAATGGACAATTGATCACTTCCTTTGGAGAGCTAAACATTAGAAATGCAGAGCATGCTCAAAGCAGTCAACCGGTTGATGAGTCCTGTGCTTGCAAGGTTTGTCAGGGGTATAGTAGGGCCTATTTGCATCATTTAGATAAGTCTAAGGAAATGCTGTATTCCATTCTTTCCTCCTATCACAATACGTTTTATTACCAATCACTGATGCAATCAATGCGACACTCTATTGAGCAAGGAGAATTCGCTAAGTTTGTAAAAGACTTTTATAATAAGCGCCAACAAAGCTTACCCATATATTTAAAACATTTGGAGAAATAATGAATCCAGCAGCTAACATTCCATGGTACGCAGATCCTGTTTTGATTTTCTTTTTAGGATTTTTTCTATTGATGTACTTCATGATGATCAGACCTCAGAACAAACGTCAAAAAGCCCTACAGGATATGCTTGCAAACCTAGATAAAGGGGATGAAGTTGTCGCAGCAGGCGGCATCCTTGGAAAAGTAAAGGAAATTAAAGGCGATTATGTTGCAATCGAGGTAAGTGAAAATATTACTTTTAAATTACAAAAATCTGCCATTGCAAACACATTACCTAAAGGAACCATCGATTCCATCAAATAATCAATGAATAGATTTTCTATTTGGACCTACCTGCTAATAGTATTTATCCTTCTTTTTGGAGCTTTATACTCGTTACCTAATCTTTATCCAGCCAATCCATCGATCCAAGTTGCTTACGCGCAGTCTGGTCAAGCCGCTGATACGGAGTTGCTGAATAAAGTAAATACGCTTATCTCTGAAAACAATATCCTTGCAGAAGATGTGAGTCTTAAAGAAAATAATATTGTTGCTCAGTTCAGTGATCTTGATGCTCAACTTAAAGCAAAAACTGTAATTCAGCGTGCATTACTAGATCAGGTGATTGTGGCTTTAAATTTAGAACCTACAACACCTGCTTGGCTTACCAATCTTGGGGCAAGGCCCCTCAAATTAGGTCTCGATTTATCTGGCGGTGTGCATTTTCTACTCGAGGTTGATATTGAGAATGCGCTCCAGAATAGATTAGAGAATACCTTAAATTCCTATCGCAAACGTTTTAATGAGGATGGTATTGCCTATAGCCAATCAGCCATTGAAGATAAGAGCTTGGTTTTTAAATTTAATGATTCGGATGCTTACAGCCGTGCTTTAGCACTCCTTAACGATGAAAATGTTACCGCAACTGGCAATCTCTATGATCTCTCACCCGCAGTGGCATCCAATACAATTCGCTTTAATTTCTCTGATGTAGCAATCAAGGAATTGCGTGATTATGCTGTTGGACAAAACTTAGTTACTTTGAGAAATAGGGTCAATGAGCTCGGTGTGTCTGAACCCGTAGTCCAACGTCAGGGTTCCAGTAGAATCGTTGTTGAACTTCCGGGAGTGCAGGATACTGCGGCAGCTAAAAAAATCATTGGCAAGACCGCAAATCTCGAATTTAGAATGGAAGCCAAGCCCGAGGCTTCTCGATTGAGTAAAGAGCGTTTTGGTTATAAGAATGCTCCTGGCTTGGATGCATTGCTGGAAAGAAATGTTGTGGTTTCAGGTGAAAGCGTGACAAATGCTAGCACTGGGTTTGATGAGAATGGATTTGCTCAGGTCAATATCACTCTTGACTTACAGGGTGGTAGAGCAATGCAAAAAGCAACTACGGGAAATATAGGCAGAAGGCTTGCAGTGCTATTTGTTGAGGAAAAAACGCTCTCCGAACTTAAAGTAGACCAAGATGGCAATGAATATATTGATCAAACATCCTACATAGATAAAAAAATTATTTCTCTTGCTACAGTGCAGGCTGTTTTGGGGACTTCTTTTCGCATCACTGGAGTAGGCTCACCTCAAGAAGCCAGTGAATTAGCTTTGTTATTAAGAGCAGGCGCATTGGCTGCGCCGATGAAATTCGTAGAAGAGAGAACCGTTGGACCAAGTCTTGGAAAAGAGAACATTAAACTTGGTATTGAGTCCATGATTATTGGATTTTTAGCTGTTGTAGCATTTATGTTGTTCTACTATCGATGGTTTGGTTTGGCTGCCAACATTGCCTTGGCTGCAAATGTCGTTCTTATTACTGGCTTTATGTCGCTTCTGGGAGCAACGCTAACCTTACCTGGTATTGCAGGTATAGTCTTAACGGTAGGGATGGCAGTGGATGCGAATGTCCTAATTTTTTCAAGAATCAGAGAAGAGCTCCAAAATGGCAGCGATCCCCAAGTTGCTATTAAAGAGGGATTTGGAAGAGCATTTACTACAATTTTTGATGCCAACATCACAACCCTCATTGCAGCTATTGTTCTCTACGCTGTGGGCACTGGTCCAATCAAAGGTTTTGCTATTACCTTGTCGATAGGTATTGTGACTTCCATGTTTACAGCTATTTTGGGAACCAGAGCAATTGTGAACTTAATGTACGGTAACAAACGCTTAACGGAGTTGAAAATATGATGAATTTTTCAATTCCTTTTATGAAATTTAGAAAGATTGCTGGTCTTGCATCGATTTTATTATTTGTTCTAGCAATTGTTTCGCTTTCTTTTAGAGGCTTAAGTCTTGGGCTGGATTTCAGTGGCGGCACGCTGGTAGAAGTTGCCTTTGAAGATACAGTTCCTCTAGAAGAAATTCGTGCCAAGTTAGCCAGCAATGGTATTGAAGATTTTCAAGTTGTTAATTTTGGAACCGAGACCGATGTGCTTATTAAAGCAGCAGATAAAGTCAGTCAGGGTAGGTTGGGAGACAGGATCTACTCAATTTTAGAATCTACTTATCAAGATCAAGAGCTTCAACTTAAAAGAGTAGAGTTTGTTGGTCCACAAATTGGTTCTGAGCTTAGAGACCAGGGTGGGCTTGGGATGCTTGTTGCTTTAGGCATGATCTTACTTTACGTTGCATTCCGTTTTCAATTTAAGTTTGCCATCGGCGCGGTTATTGCCTTGGCTCACGATGTTGTCATTGTGCTTGGAATCTTTTCAATCGTGGGATGGGATTTTGATTTAACCGTTATGGCTGCCTTGCTTGCTGTGATTGGATATTCTTTGAACGATACCATCGTGGTGTCCGATAGGATGCGAGAGAACTTTAGAACCGAGAGAGGATTGGAGCCAGAGGAGATTGTTGATAAATCTATTAATCAAACTCTCTCAAGAACCCTCATCACGTCTTTAACCACTTTATTGGTGCTATTTTCTTTATTAATTTTTGGTGGCGAGCTTATCAAAGGATTTAGTTTGGCTCTAATTTTAGGAATTGTTATAGGAACATACTCATCCATCTATGTGGTAGCAAATATGCTGCTAAGCATGAGTATTACGCAAGAAGATTTAGCTGTCCCAGAACCTGAGGGCGCTGAATTTGATGAAATACCTTAGGCGTGCCTTGTAAAATTGCTTTTGATTGCCTGGAGCATAGGCTTAAAGCATTTGGGTGCAGCGCAAAGCACATGATCACCCGCTAGATAAGTAGGGTTGCCCTCAAAATCGCTCGTGAGCGCTCCGGCTTCTTCAGCAATCAGCATGCCTGCAGCAACATCCCAGTTACCAAGACCGTTACCCCAGAAGCCATCAAGCCTTCCGGCTCCTACGTAGGCAAGGTCCAGTGCGGTGCAACCTGATCTTCTGATGGTTAGGGAGTGTTTATAAAGAGCTCTAAATGTAGCAATATTCTCAAAGGTATAGGATTGATTTGGATGTTCATGCGAACTGTTAGCAATGAGAGAGTCTGTTAAGTTGGGCAGACTGCTTGCTCTCATTTTTTCTCCATTAAGCTCAGCGCCTCCGCCCTTGGAGGCAGTAAACTCTTCTCGGCGCGTCGGATCAATAATGACAGCATGCGATATCACATCATCAACTTTGCATGCAAGGGATAGGCAAAATTGTGGGTAGCCATGAATAAAATTCGTGGTTCCATCGATTGGATCTAAGATCCAAGTTACATTCGAGTTATTGATCTCATGGCCAAATTCTTCGCCTAAGAAATTATGTTCTGGATAAAACTTTTTAATCTCTTCAAATACCAAAAGCTCTATTTTTCTATCTGCTTCGGAGACATAATCCGTGGGACCTTTTTTTGATATTTTCATGGCGTGGACTTTCTTGGCAGCAAATTCAAGCTCACGTGAGCCTAATCGAGCTGCCATAAGGGCAACGTTCATGAGTGCGGGTTTGGACATGTCGCATATTGTACTAGAAATGAAGATAATACTTAGATGATTTTGCAATCCGAGCACATTTGTATAGTTTTGGTAGAAACATCCCATCCAGGCAACATCGGTTCTACCGCAAGAGCCATGAAAAATATGGGTCTTCATAACCTTGTGCTGGTTAATCCAAAGAAATTTCCTCATGGGGATGCAAGGGCCCTTGCAGGCAATGCCATAGATGTTATTGAAAATGCAAAAGTGGTAGAAACCTTAGCCG
>Ga0208547_1000510_pt1 | contig 22257 bp, 40 predicted proteins | sample DEB08_DNA_5_FD_185501 | JGI IMG/M metagenome (GOLD analysis project Ga0208547, IMG submission 185501) | Aqueous microbial communities from the Delaware River and Bay under freshwater to marine salinity gradient to study organic matter... | ecosystem: Environmental > Aquatic > Marine > Coastal ...
TATAACTACATCTATGAAATATTCTCTGACCATATTCAAAAACCTATTTGATAACAAAACGCACAAACGCATGGACTTTGATACTTGGCAAGGTCTAGAAGACTTGCTGTTTGAGTTATCTAAAAAGAAAGGAAAAAAGGGTGGAAGTGATTCTTCTCCTTTGCTTAGCCCTGCTGTCTTCAAATCCTCTACGACTCGGGCTAACGATAATGTTATGGGTTGGGGCAGTTGGTGTTGTATTGATGTTGATGACTATGATGGTGACGTTAGCACTGTCCTAGAACCACTCAAGCAATACTACTATGTCTGCTATTCTACAGCATCGTCTCGTAAAGATAAACCAAAGTTTCGTGTAGTCTTTCCTTTGACTGATATGGTGCCAGCTTCTCGGATCAAAGAGTTTTGGCACTCTATCAACAATCTTGCTCTTGGTGTAGTAGATGCACAGACCAAAGATTTGTGTCGTATGTATTATGTTCCGGCTCAATATCCAAATGCTCATAACTTTATCTTTAAGAATGAAGGTGAGCATATCAATCCATTTGAACTGATGAAGCAGTTCCCTTCTCATGTTGGTGGTCGTAAGAAAAAGTTTATTGATACTCTGCCTAAGTCTTTACAGGTAGAAGTGATTAACTATCGCAAGAATCAACTTGATAATATGGTAACATGGAAATCATATAGAGATTGTAAGTTCTTCCCACAAGATATGGGCAAAGAGTATATTGCTAATGCTGGTGTAGAGAATGGTGGCAACTTCTTCCGTCTCTATCGCATTATGGTGTCTATTGCTGCTAGTGCTATCAAAGCAGAATATCCTATCACATCTTTTGAGATTGTAGAGTTGTGCAGAGAACTAGACAACGATTGTGGTGCTATCTACAAGTCTAGGAATATGGAAGCAGAAGCAGAACACGCATTATCGTTTGCATTAAAAGGATAAAATCCGAAACGATAGTTGAAAAAAAAACTCTTGACTTTTCTCTGCATAATATCTATATTATAGATGTAAGAGAGAGAAAGAGAAAGGAGCTGAACATGTATCATGAAATCAAATCCGGTGACACTGTTTACTTCTCCACGCCTCACAGCCAAAAGCTGAAAGGCAAAGCAGTGATGAAAGGAACCTATGGATGGGTTCTTAACGCTGGTGGTCGCCATGGCACACCCAAGGTTGTCACTAAAAAGAACTATATCAAACACATCAGTAAGTATGGGAAATAACATGAAAAAAGCAATGTATGCACGTCACAGGCAAGCGATTTCTTGGATTTTTCACTCTGAGCCAGAAGACGTGGTGAAGGACCAATTTGACCTTGACGACGAGACCTATGAATTTCTCTCCGAGATCGCATCCATGATGCACACAATGGCTGGAGGCTACGAGACAGACTGGTATGACTTTGTTTATGAATGGAGTAAAAAATAATGACTGAATCTAAATTTTACGAATTCTACCAGAATAACTCCGGTGGTTATTTTGATACCAGTATGCCCCGTTTCTTATGGGTTGAAGCTTCCTCTGCGGAAGAGTCTTGTGCAATCGCTGAAGAACACGGCGTCTACTTCGATGGCGCTGATAAGGGCATTGATTGTGAATGTTGTGGTGATCGCTGGTATCGACCATACGGTTCGGTAACCCGTGAAGAGCTTGATGAATTGATAGAAGTCCGGACTGGTCCTGATGCATTCAAATGGGACGAATGGCCGAGCCAAGAGGCTGAGTTTAAGATTGTTGAGAAGGAAGACTAATAAAATGACTGATGCTTATACACTTGCCCGCCGTATCGTTAATGACAACACCTGTGTCATTGAAGGTAACTATGATGAACTTCAGGAAGCATGGGGTATGATTTCTCAGTGGCGCATGTCTGAGGAATGTAAAGAGCGTAATGTAGACCGTGCTTACATTCGTCTGTTGAAAGATGCTGAATGGGCAATCAAAACCCGTGTAGAAAATCTGAAAAAAGTTTAATTTAGGGGTTGACATTTACCTTTCTTTATACTATATTAAGTATGTAAGTTGATGAAAGAGAGAAAACTATGACTATCGCTAAAACCATCCTTCAGCAAATCAAGACCATTGACCCTTGGGCTATGGGCGCATGGGGTGCTAAAAACCTTGTTGCCAAGAACGATGGTCTTCAGTTCAAGACTAGTGGTATGGTAAAGTGGAAAGGTATTGTTCAAGTCATCTATGATGAAGCCCTTGACCTTTACAACCTTGAATTCGGTCGGATTCGTAAGTATGAATACAAAGCAGACAAGAAGATTGAAGGTGTTTACGTTGACCAACTTGTTGAACTGATTGATGGTCAGGTAGGGTAAAAATGGGAGTATTAGCAATTTGTGCGCTGCTTATGTTCTGCGCACTTTTTATCTGGCTTATTCTAGGAGAATGGTTTAGATAAATAAAGATGTTCGTTGATGATAGATGGATTAATATGAACAAGACGGGGTTTCGAATACCCCCTGCTCCACCATTATTTATACAAATCAATCCACCCACATACACCGGATAGTATAAATAATTATGGGGCAGAACTGGGAATCGATTGGCATAAGATGTTCATCAGGAGACAAACCGATTGATACCGTAAGTATCACTTAAACTAAATGCTAACAACTATGTAGCACCTAAGGCTTACGCTCTCGCAGCATAAGTTCTGTGGGTCCGATGGGAACCTAGAAACAGAATCCCATCACTCTAACAAAAGCACACTCTAGGGTGACATGTACCAGAATCGTTAGCTAACGTGGTTCTGAGAGGGTTTGAATTCCTGAGTTTGTGACACAAACGTATAGACTTGCTAGTGGTCTGAGTGTGTTTTTGTTAGAGTGATGGGAACCTAGAAACAGAATCCCCATCACTCTAATAACGGTGAGGTAGTTTAATGGTAGAACGGCGGAATAATTATCTGTCGGTGGAAGTTCAAATCCTCCCCTCACCACCAACACTTTTCAATGCTTTCGGGTATTAGGTATTGAAGAGTTACCGGGCTACGCCCACGGGCTTGCGTATGCAGGCCGATTCCGGAACAGAAATGTAACTGGTCTTAAATACCCACCGGGCATCTGAGTCGGCCTAGAAACAGAAGGGTTCACTACCCAGTCTCAGCTTTTAAAAACACTAGATGTTTTTTAGTCCCGTTCGGGTTGATTTGATACTAATTTCGTGGATTTTAGTGATAATCGTCCCGTTCGGGATTTTTCTAATTTGCTAATGGATTATCAAGTGCTTCTTGAATCTTAGCACCTAATCTTTCTTCAAGTTGCTCTATTTCTCTATCCGTATCACGATAGAGTTGGTCACGTTTATTGTCAAAACGTTGATCAGCAATATCAATCATTTCTCTGACTTCTTTTTCACTTTCTCGCATATCATCCTCTAGTTGATCTACAACATATTCAATACGACTAACATCATCTTTTAAATCATTTTTGATTTGTCTGGCATAGTCAGTTGCCTGTAACACAGCATCTTCTGTGTTTGCCATTTTCTGTTCAATCACAGAAAGTTGTTCTTGAAATCCGCTGAGATCAGGTGCAACGTATTGTTGGATCATTTCTTTCATGTCGGTATAATCCTTCCAAAGTTCAAACGCACCATAGAGACCGCCTACAAGGGTTGATAGAGCCATAGCGACAGCCACCATCTTTCCACCTTTGAACTTGATCCCAGCGAATTCTATTTCAGCCATTACTATTCCTTGCTAATAGCTTTCTTCTGTTTAGAAAACAGGTTTTGTTTTGCGGTAATAAATCCTGCAACAAAGGCGATAGCCATGCTACCGACTAAAAGTGCAGAATGCCAAAGAATAAATCCCATTACTTTTTAAATCCTTCTAATCCTTCCTTTGCATAGAATGCAGCAACGATTGCTGCTACTGATACAAAGTATGTTGGTGCAATATCTTTGAGTAGACCAGAAGCAGTTTCTAATCCAAGCAAAGAACTTAAAATGATTGCAAGAGGATAGAGCAGCATGCCAAAGAGAGCAAACCATGCCATACCTCTTTGTGCATCTTGTTTCTTGTCATCATTTTCAATTTGAAGCATACGCTCCGCTTTTGCCATTTCTTCATCAGTCACAACACCATCACCATCTTCATCAAATTGATTAAAGACTGAATCTTCTTGTAACTTTTTAGCTGCCATCTTATCCTCCACTAAAAGATGATGTGAGTGCAGGTCCGAATGCTGCTGCTGCCCAGAGAAGTACACCAATAGCACCTACACCGATAATGACCCACTTCATTTTCATATCATCTACAGACATTTTAATACCAATAAGTTCATTACTTAATACTCTGAGAGAAATTTCCATTTTACCTTCAGGCATATCAATTGGAGTTTCTGTCTTTGGTGCTACATTCTTTGGCACTTGATCTGTTTTCTGTTCTTCAATCATTACTTTAATCCTTCATCTAAAATATCTTCTAAAACTACAACACCTTTTGCTACTAATCTTTCTCTGTTTGCAAGATGTTGCTCATGAATATCATCCTTACTTTGACCATGATACGGTACTGCATGGCCTTCTTCAATCATAACTTCAGTCAGTAGTTTTCCCTCAGACTCAATAAAGAAATCACCAAGAATTCTACCAAACTTACCTTTCATATCTTCACCGTCTTTAGCAGCAAATGTTTTTAGAACAACATTCTTTTCTAACATTTGTTTTACTCTATTTTTTGCTGCAAGACCGAATAACTTTTCAACTTTGTCAGAGGTTCTAGATTCTGGTGTATCAATGCCCATAATACGGACTCTTTCGTCTCTCATCCAGATACCAAATCCAAGGTCAATGTCAACATCAACTGTGTCTCCATCTACAACCTTAACCAAATTCGCTCTATATTCGTACACTGTTAGTTTCTCCTATTGGAATTGTAATGCCCGAAGTTGTTGTATCTCTTGTTCAAGGCGCATCACTTCCAACTGTTTCTTACGCAGTTCGAGTAAATAAAGTTCATTACAGTCAATTCTTGACTTTGGTTTTTGACCTAAAGGAATGATAATTCTAGCAAAGACACCAACGTCTCCGACCCGTGAATCAACATAACCAGAAAGAGGATCAGTATATCCTCTGCCAATAATGCCAGTAACACCAAACTCTAAATTCGTGGCACTACCAATTGCATTAGAACAGTCTAGGTCACCAGCCTTAAATCTATCTGATTGATAACTACCCGGAGCAGTAGGCAAAGATAGATTAAGAGAACTGGACTGTCCAAATGCAACAGTTGATAAAAGTAATAACATTATGAGTGCTAAAAGGAATAATTTTGATATATTATAGTTAATCATATTACACCTTTGATATATTATAGTTAATCATATTACACCTTTGAGCATATTCTTGAATTAATACCAGTAGATTGTGTGTCTTCTAAAATTCTCTTAGATGTGGTGCAGATATACTTAATACGATTAAAGTCTTTTTCTCTGATGTAAATATCAACAGACTTTTGACCTAAGTATGAAACATTAATTAATTTTTGTGTAGAAGCAAAAGGCACAGTATTCCAGTCTTCATCATAGACTGAAATCTCATAGTATTCTATATCTTTTCTTTTGTTGAAAAGTGTCATACTGGTCACAACAATACCGTCTAAGAATGAGGGTTCAAACTTAGGATAGGTTGGAGTCCATTCATGTGCCTGTGCAGTAGTAGCCATCAAGACTGCCACCACTGCCGTAATAAATTTTTTCATCAGTTTGCGATACACTCCGCTGTGATATTAGCAGAATATTCACCACCCGGAAATGACTTACCAAATCCATAGGTTACTTCAGAATCAATTTGAAACCATGTTGAACCTGCAACAGAAAGGTCATATTCTGTTACATTGTTATACTCTACCTTTGCTGCTTCATAACCAGACATAAGAGCATCAGATGTTGAAGATACAGTAACTTCACCATCCCAATTCAAAGCATCAGTAAGAGTAGGTGATGTAGCGAATTCTTGTGGCCAAGAAATCTTAGCGGTGTAGTAGTCTGCTGCTGTTACGTCATAGCGCACAACAGGGAATACACCACCATCTACAGGGTCTGTGCTAAGTGCATCAGGCGTAGGGTTACCATATACACCAGCAGTGTCAGTATAGATACTGCACTTGGAAGATACGCTGCCTGTGATTGGAACAGATTCTGCACCTGCAAGACCTGCTAACAAGATAACAGACAACGCAATAATAGCATTGAACATTTTTATTCTCCGGTTAGTTCTTCTCTATCATATTGAGAGCGGACCATAGAATAATGTTTGGCTTCACTTGCCAACTGTCTCAGCGCCCTGTTATTATCAGGCATTTGCATTTTATCTTCAATAATATGTTTGTCAGGGTAATCAATCAATCCCTGATATTCAACCATATAGTAAGGAATTAAAAGAGGTTCTGGATTAAGTTTTCTAAGCATTTCCTCTTGTCGTGTAAGGTCTACTAGACCACCCACTTTTGGATCAACTCTTAAAACTAATTCAAGTGCTTCCTCTTCTTCCTCTTCTATAATAATTTCGTCTTCTTCGACTTCAACTTTGCGGGCTTCTTGTAACTGCAACCAGTATTCATAAAACTCATCATCTGGTTCCATTATTTCAAACCCGCTTACATATTTATAAACAGCATCTAAAAAACCGGGGCAAGTAGGGTTAGAAAGAGGATTTGTGCAGATAATGTCAGCAGTAGTAATATCCATTCTATAAGAATATACCATTGAAGGATCAGATATTGTTCCGTTACCTTCTACTTCCATGCTGCCTTGCCCCCATTGCTCACCGGGGATACCTGTGAACCTGAAGTTCTTTTGAATAGAATTACCGGGCAAACCAGACCAGTCATCTACTTCCTCAAACACATAACCACCATTGATAGCATCTTCATTACGCACATATACTTTTGCAATGTCTTCAGCATCCTTGGTCATAACATAATAGTATGTTACGCCATTGACTTGCAGAGTTACATTAGGGGATGAAAAGTCTGGCAATACACCAGTCATTGACCAATTGAGACCGTTTACTGCGGCGTTATTGGTCACACCATAAACACTATCCTGACCCCAAGAGTAATGCGAGAATACCGACAACGATAGCACCGCCGATAAGAGTGGTGCGAGTATCCGGGTCAACATTTATACCTCTATTTGTTTGTGTATCTGGTCTGCGGTCTTGATTCTCTGGACTATTCCATTCATTCTTGGCCTGCTCACCAATCAGTCCATCAATAGGGCAGGGTGTTCCTGCATCCATCATTGCTGTAAAGATTCTTGGGTCTTGACACATAACTGATACAGCAGCAACTTTCATGCCCATATCATATAGAGTTTTTGCATTCTTGAGTTTTTCACAATTCATATCTCTAACTGTAGAACCAGCAGAAATACCTAAGATTTGTGTTTGAACTGCACCTGATACACCGATGGTACAAATGTCTGAATTTGCTGTATTAATGTTAGGAGCAATAGCAGATGGTGGTGCAGTAATAATAGTATTGGTAGCATCACTGGTAGTTGTTACAGTACTTGTAGTTGTATTCTCAGTGACGATAGGATCATTGGTTGTTTCTTCTTGCGCATATGCTGCTGTAGTCAAAAACAACATAATGAAAGCAGCAAACATTTTTTTGAACATAGTGTTTGCCTTGGTTTATGATTAGTCTTTTATTTATACAAAAAAGAGTTGACAAGCAAGGCAGACTGATATATAATGCTCTTCTAACTTGTAGATATAGGAGTATATTTTTATGGCAGTTAAAGGTGTAAAGCAGGGTCATTCTAATCCCCATAGCCGCACTTCAATTGGTAAGTCTTCTAACTCACGACCAAAGAACAAGCATAAACGTCGTCAGTGGAAAGCATACAACAAACAAGGAAAATAGTCAATGCCTTCTATTATGGATAAACTAAAAAAGAATTCTAAATTGGATTCTGATATTATTACCAAGTCAAAATACTATGGTAAAAAAGATATGTCACCTACAGATGTGCCTATGCTCAACGTAGCATTGTCTGGTTCTGTAGAAGGTGGATTGTCTCCCGGTGTGACTATTTTTGCTGGACCTTCTAAGCACTTCAAGACCAGTTTTGCTCTCAAGATTGCATCTGCTTATATGAAGCAGCATCCTGACGCTGTAATGCTATTCTATGATTCTGAGTTTGGTTCACCTCAGTCTTACTTTGAAATGTTTGGTATTGATATGGAGCGAGTTCTTCATACTCCTATTGTGAACCTTGAAGAGTTGAAGTTTGATCTTGTTTCTCAACTTGAAAATCTAGAGAAGGGTGACAAGGTTATTATTGTAGTTGATTCATTGGGTAACCTTGCTTCTAAGAAAGAAATTGATGATGCACTGGCAGAAAAGTCTACACAAGATATGACAAGAGCTAAGGTCATGAAATCAGTGTTTCGTATGATTACCCCGCACTTGAGTATGAAAGATATTCCTTTCCTTGGTATTGCTCACACTTACGATACTCAAGAAATGTTTTCTAAGAAAGTTGTATCAGGTGGTACTGGTCTTTATTACTCTGCTGATGATATTTGGATTTTGGGTCGCAGACAGAATAAAGAAGGAAAAACTGGCCCCATCTTAGGTTATGACTTTGTAATTAATGTGGAAAAATCTAGATATGTCCGTGAAAAATCAATCATTCCTATCTCGGTTACTTGGGAAGGCGGCGTCGATGCTCATTCCGGTCTACTTGATGTTGCTCTGGCGGGACAGTTCGTTGTCAAGCCTTCTAACGGCTGGTATTCAAAGGTTGACCAAGAAACAGGTGAAGTCGAAGAAAAGAAATACCGAGCAAAAGAGTTGACAGCAGAGTTTTGGTCTGATATACTTGCTTCTGATAAATTCAAAGAGTTTGTAGAAGAAAACTTCAAAATCAATGGTAAATCTAATATTGAAGTGGTAGATGTAGATGAAATCGAAGACTAGTTTAATGGAGTTTGAAGATTGGCGGGTGGTAGGTGTTTCTACCGCCCAAGTCAATGGAAAAATGGTAGATTGGGGTATCCAAGTTCTACAAGAAGGTCCATACAAAGATATCATTCTTGTCTTTGGTGAAATGAGCATTGAAGAAACTGAAGATGGTTCAGGAGAAGGTAGAATGACCTTTGACTTTAATGTGTTTAGTTCAGCAGGTAAAGAAATTGATGTTGATGATCCTGACCTACAAAAGTTAGCTGGAGATATTTTAATTGAAACTTTTACCAAAGCACTTGATGAAGGAAAGGCAGTATTAAATGACGGAAACCCTAAATCGGACGATACTCCGCTCACTCTTAACTAATGAAGAGTATCTCCGAAAAGTTGTCCCTTTTCTAAAACCAAACTACTTTGAAGGTCCATTGAAACTGGTCTTCAAGCAGGTTGCTGCGTTTGTTGAAAAGCATAATACACTGCCTACTCTGGAAGCATTTCGTATTGACTTAGAACAGAATGAGAAAATCTCAGATGATATGTTCACAGAAGTCTCTGCTATGCTTCCAGAGATTTTTTCTCCTGTAGATATTGACTCAGACTTTCTCCTTGAAAAGACAGAGAACTGGTGTCAAGAACGGGCATTGCATATTGCTATTATGGAGTCTATCAACATTCTTGATGGCAAGAATGAGAAGATGACTAAGAATGCTATTCCAGAACTTCTATCAGAAGCACTAGGAGTAGGGTTTGATAACAATATTGGTCACGACTATATTGATAATGCAGAAGATCGTTTTGACTTCTATAATCGTGTAGAAGAGAAGATACCTTTTGATATTGAACTGCTGAATATCATTACTAAAGGTGGTCTGCCTGACAAAACCTTGAATATCATCCTTGCAGGTACAGGTGTTGGCAAATCATTGGGTATGTGTCATATTGCTGCTAGTTCTCTGCTGCAAGGCAAGAATGTTCTCTATATCACTATGGAAATGGCTGAAGAACGTATTGCAGAACGTATTGATGCTAACCTGTTAGATATTCCTATTGACCAATTAGATAAAATGCCTAAGACTATGTTTACCGAGAAGGTGAATAGCCTTGCTAAGAAAACTGTAGGTAAATTGATTGTCAAAGAATATCCTACAGGTGCTGCCCATGCAGGTCACTTTAGAGCGCTGTTGAAGGAACTGAAACTCAAAAAGTCTTTTATTCCTGATATCATCTTTATTGACTATCTGAATATCTGTGCATCGTCTCGTATGAAGTCTATGGGTGGTGCAATCAACTCTTACACGTATGTCAAAGCAATTGCTGAAGAACTGCGTGGTATTGCTGTAGAGTTTGCTGTGCCTGTTGTATCTGCTACTCAGACTACACGTTCTGGTTTTAGTAACTCTGATCCCGGTCTTGAAGATACTTCAGAATCATTTGGTCTTCCTGCTACGGCTGATTTGATGCTTGCTTTCGTTTCTAATGAAGAACTAGAGCAGTCTGGTCAGATTATGGTAAAGCAGTTGAAGAACCGTTATAATGATCCTAACAGGAACAAACGTTTTGTAGTAGGTATTGATAGGTCTAAGATGAGGTTATATGATGTAGAAGGGACTGACCAAACTCTTATTGATGATGGTATTCCTGTATTTGATAAAACACCTGCTGGTGATAAGTTCAAGGACTTTAAGATATGAGCAAATCAACAAAGTCTGAGTTTTACATAGACAGGGTTGATAAAAATACAATCAAAGACCTTCTTTACACTCACCACTATCTGAAAGATGAATCTCAGGATTTTAGGTCTGGATGGAATTATGGACTATTCAAAAGAAATGAATGGTCCGACTTCCTTAATATTGGGGAGTGTCTTGGTGCATGTGTATTCAATAACATTACAGGAAAGAACTTTGCTCTTGGAGCATTTGGAATTCCTGATACTGAACAAGAAGGTCTCTATGAACTGACTAGACTTTGTATTGAACCAAACTTACAGAAAGAAGAGTATAACATTACTTCTTGGTTTCTTAGCAAATGTATTAAAAGATTTCGCCAAGAAACAGATGTAAAAGTTATCCTTAGCTATGCTGATAATAACCATCATAGAGGAACAATATATAGAGCATGTAACTTTACATATTATGGTTTGACTGACTATAAATCAGACTTTTGGAAAAAACTACCTGATGGTTCATTTAGAAAAGTTAGTCATGGTCCTGTAAAACATTTAGAAGGTGAGTGGCGACCTAGAAGTCAAAAGCATAGATTTTTAATGATTTATGATAAACAACTGAAACAGCAACTAAAGTTAAAAGAGCAAACTTGGTCTAATGCTAAAGAGGATATTTAAACTATGAACCAAACTGTACTACCCGTTGCCATTACCTCTTCACTGATTAATGCCTATGCAGATGGCACAGGTAAGAAAATGTCTGCGCAAGATATTATTGGATATTGTGCAAGAATTTCTAATCCAAGCAATCAGAATAACTTTGATACAATTGAGAAACTTCTGAAATACTTGATTGATAACAAGCACTGGTCTCCATTTGAAATGGTTGATATGATTGTAGAGATTAACACTACCCGTGATATTGCACGGCAGATTCTGCGGCACCGTTCATTTTCATTTCAAGAGTTCAGTCAACGGTATGCTGATCCGACTAAAGACCTTGCTGTGTATATGCGTGAAGCACGATTGCAGGATACAAAGAATCGTCAAAACTCTATTGAAACAGATGATGTTCAACTAAAGGCATGGTGGGATGCACAACAAAAGTTTCTTGTGCATCATGCAGACCGTATCTACAAAGAAGCACTAGACAAAGGTATTGCTAAAGAGCAAGCCCGTGCTGTGTTGCCTGAAGGTAATATGCAGTCTCGTATGTATATGAAGGGTAATGTTCGTTCTTGGATTCACTATTGCGAACTGCGTTGTGGTAATGGCACACAGAAAGAACACAGAGAAGTTGCTCATAAGTGTGCAGAGATTTTGGTAAATCATCTACCATTCTTGAAGGAATGGCACAAGGAGTTGTCAAATGCCTAAAGTGTTAATCTCAGAGTATTGGATTCAAGATAATGGTGGAGTTGTTCGTGTTTATAAGAACGGCTCTGCCTATGAACTGATTGCGGTAGAGGATGATGAGACAGTGTTCTTGGAGTCAAAGAATATTCCAACATTACGTGAAGCAGAAAATAGGGCAGAAGAAATTGCACTACTAGTTTAGATAAAATCCGAAACGATAGTTGAAAAAAAATTAAGAAAGGGGCTTGCATTTGCGGCCCCTTTTTACTATATTAAGTATGTAAGAGATAGAAAGGAATGACATGACTGCCCCACTATTTTACCACATTGACAACGGTGAACCAAAGACACACCGCCTGAAGTGCCTTGTTGATGGTGAGGCGAAAGTCATTTGGGAACTTGAGTCTATTGACCTTGTGAATCACAAGATTCATCTTCACAATCTTAACAATTGGCGCAAGAACAAAGACCCTGGCGTAACTTACGAAATTGAGGTAATGTAATGAAATACAAAGTTTTCCAAATCCAACTCACCGATGCTGAAGTTGATATGGTCAATGATGGTGTGCAGGTTCGTAAGCACGTTATCAAGTCTAATATGTTCGGTCGTCGTAATGCACCAAAGGCTGCTGAGGCTATGGAACTTGGTTACTACGATCACGTTATGACTGTTGATGCTAAGAACCTAGAAGACGTATATGCCGTTGGTAACTTTATGAATGAGCGTGACTTGGATAAAGTTGAAGTTCACGGTCAATTCTCTTCTGTCTCCGTTGGTGACATTATCGTAGATGAAAATGACTTTGCTTTCGTGGTTGATATGTTCGGCTTCGAAATGCTCCCTGAGAAAGTTGCAGCATAGAAAGGATTAAATATGGCTAAGTTTGTGCGTGAAGATGGTAAAGTAGCAGTTTTGTGGTCTCCTGGCTTTGGAGCGGGTTGGTCTACTTGGGATCGTGGCAGTCGTGAAGAAAACATTTGCTTTGATGCCGAAGTTGTCCAGTGGGTTCTTGACGGTAAGCCGAATGCTGGTGAATTCATGAATGCTACCGAAGAACGCCTCAAGGTATACACTGGTGGAATGAGGGATTTGGAAGTGCGATGGGTGATGCCGGGAATTAAGTTTCGTATTGAAGAATATGATGGTTCTGAATCCATCATGTGGGAATCCCCGACCTACTGGGAGACTGCGTGACATAAATGTAACACCCCTAAGATGATATTGAAAAAATATGTCTTAGGGGTTGTTTTTTTCTCTATAATGATTATATTAATAATGTAAGAGAAAAAAAGAGAGAAGAAAGAGAGGTTATCTAAATGGCATATTGGACTCACACTGTTAAACCTATCGGAGTTTTTGTTGAGAAAGAAATGGGAAATCATTTCGAGTATAGCATCAACGAAGAAGCTATTACTATTAAAGGCTACGACTACGCTGACATGCGAGGCTTTCCTCACAAGGTTTGGGTCGCTGACGGCTATCGACTTGCTGACGTTAAGAAGACCGTTGCCTACGTTGTAGTTGACGAAACTGAATACGGCCAGCCTGTGATTGAGAAGTGGCAACTGAAAAAAAATACAAAATATGCTGTTTAGGGGTTGACATTTCCCCCATCAGTCACTATATTAATAGTATAAGAGAAAGAGAGGTAGTTATGACCGAGAAGAAGTTCCAATTCGCAGTTTACCTTCCTGCCACGAATGAAGAAGAGATTAGCATGCGTATCATGTGTGTAGATATGGCAGAAGTTGCTAATGAAATCAAACGTCTTGGAGAAGATGTTTTCTACACCATCGAAGAGCAGATGGACGGACCTTTCCTGACCCACGAAGATTTGGGTCGTGAAAGTAATCCTTGGCAACACCTCTAAAGGAGATTAAATTATGGGTATGATGAAAGACTATGTAATGGGCTTGGAAGAGCAAGTCTGGGATGAAGTTGCAGATGTCATTGCTGAAAGTGATGATATCGCAGAAGCCCTTGAGAAAGGCATGTCTATTGCCAAGAATTTTGACCTTGACAATCTTGTCGGAGTGCAGCATATTACTGACACTATCCACGAAATGTGGAATGAGTTTTGGTCTTCACAGGAGTAGAATATATGAATCACTTTATCGTTGAATACTATCTTTCTCACAATGACAAGTGGCTTGAGGTGAAAACTCTTTCCACTTTATCTGAAGCAGAAGAGTATCTGATTAATCACTTTGACAAAACTGCTGCGGCATTGGATGAAGTTGATGCTGGTGATATGTCTGTTGAAATTATGCTGGAGGGTTGGAAAAAGAACTACCGTATCACAGAAATGGAGGTTGCGTAATGTTAGAACAAAAAGATAAGCATCCTTGGGTGCCTAAAACTATGTTTTGGTTTTGTATGGCAGTAGCAGCAATTTTTATTATTGTAGGAGCAACTCTATGAATGATTTTGTCTTTATGGAAACTGACCTGACTAATCGCATTGGCGAGTTTGGGTCAAAACATTTTGGTGTGAGTATAGATAAAGTTGCACTTGACGATAAACTATTTGAGATTGCAACTCGATTGTTTTGGGATCATTACTTTGATAGCGAGGTAGAACTGTAATGGCGTTTGAATGGCCTAAAATTTATAAGGTAGAAGAGCAGATTGAACAACAATCTGTTGATTGGGTCTATGAATATGTTTGTGAGTTTTATGATGTTGAAGACATTGAAGAACTTACAGAAGAACAAATTAATGAAATTGATAATTATCGAGATGGTCTATCTTCGTATAGTGTGATGCAGGCAGGATTCTCTAATATTATTCATCAATGGGAGTCTGCTCAGTATGAGTAATCAACGATCAGGCAAGACTTATCGTGCAGCATCTAATGACAACAGTGGAATGGGAACATACCTGTTCTTCAAGTCTGCTGTAGAAGCATTGAATGAAGCAGGTTATGAAGACCCTGCATTTTATTTTGAACAGGTAGTGGACCATCTGCGCAGTGGTGGTTCTTTACCTAAAGACAAACGTGAGACTGAAAAAGTCTTGGGTTTGTAGACTGCGACGAATATCATGTTTATTTTCTTACTTGGGGGGAGTCTTGCACTCCCCCTTCTCTTTATAAATATTATATTAACTGAGAGAGAATACAAGTGGCAGCTTTACAATTCAACGATTTATTGAAAATGCTTCCGGGAACTACTACTCCCCGTTGGAGTGTTTTAGTATCTAAAATCAAAAACAAGCAACCATTATCTTTGAATAGTACTGGTAAAGATATTATTATAGATTACCTTGATGATACACTTAAACTGCTTTTTGAAGAAGGCAATATACCTGAGATACAAAAGCAGTATCGTGGTAAAAAACTTTTTAAATCAAAATCAGGACAAAAACTTTCTCTTAGTGATTTATTCAAATCACCTGACTTTGGTGGTGGTAAAGGTTCAGGTGCAGGTGCTGCTGAAACAGAACGTAATGAGTCTGCGCAGTGTCTTTATGCCTCTTTGGTTTGTTATGTATTTAAAAAGCAAATATCTTTAGATACACCTATCACCAAGCAGCAGTTTAAAGATGCTATGAAATATTGTGATGTTTCTGAAAAGTTTGAAAAGATGCTAGACCTACCAAAAGACTGGCATGAGTCTTCTGTTCTAGGAGCAAACTATTTACATAAAAAGTATGCTTTGAAAGGTAAGTATGAGTATCATAGAGGTTCTTCTTTAGTTGATACTATTGAGAATACTTTCAAAGAACTTAATAGAAATGAAAGAGCATTTGGTAACATTAACAAATGGTCACCTGCTGACATGTATATGTTCACTCAAGCAGGTAGAGATGCTGTAAAAAATGAATTGTCAAAAGTAAAAACTTTACAGCAATTCAATACCTTAATGATAAAATATTATAAATCACATGATATTATTGGTGTTTCTTTGAAGAAGATTTCGGGTAATGTAAAAGCAACAGAGAATAATATTGGTGATACTGAGAAGGTTGAAGTTGAATATCTTGGTGAACAAGTAGTTGCTGCTAACAAAAACTCTATCCTTGATAGTATGGATGTATTCCTTGAGCATTCCAAAGGAAGAATTCAGTTTAGAAGTTTTGGTGGATCGGGTGCCTTATCTGGATGGCAAGGTGAAGGTAAAGGAACATTTGCTAACCAAGGCAAAGTTTCTCTTGGTCCCTTAAATTATATTCTTGGGATGCATGGTGTGGATAAGTTGCCAGAAAGTAGAGACTCTGCTAGACAGGCACGAAATCCAGATACTACATATTATAGGACTTTCTATGATGCAGCAAAGAGAGTTAAGGTTAAAAACCTACCTGATACACAAGCAGACTTTGAAAAATTGTGGCAATCTGCTGATGAACAATGGAGATATTCTAAATACTTAGGAGTATTGTTGGTAGATCGTATGCTTTCTTTATCCAAAGAAAAGAGAGATGAAGTTATCACTGACATTTATTTGTATTCTGCATCAAAAGCATCCTTTGCAGGACCGTATCTAAAACTTGAATGATTATAAATATATCTAAAGTAACTAAATCTTATGGGATAACTGATGGCACAGTTTAGAAAGTCAGACGGAACGTATCTACCGAGTAATAATGAACTTTTTGAAGTTGTAATGATTGCTGGCGGAAATGCTGGGGCTACATACATTCCAACTGGAAACTTAAACACTCAGGCAGATGCCTTTGGTCGGCAAAGAATCTCACAGCCTTATACTCTGTTTGATAGTAACTTTCGGTTCTCGGATAATACCAGAAACTGGAGAGAAAGATTAACTGGGACAGCATCCAGTGCATACAACTCTGATCAGGGATTGATGGACCTGACCATCGGCACAGCCAGTGGTGATGAAGTTGTTAGACAATCATCTAGAACATTTCCGTATCAACCGGGTAAAAGTCTTTTGGTAATGAATACCTTTACTCTTGCTCCTGCTGAGACAAATCTCAGGCAGAGAGTAGGATACTTTACAAGAGACAACGGCGTATATCTTGAGCAAGATGACCTAGACGTTTATATGGTAAAACGTAGTGCTGTATCTGGGTCTATTGTAGATACTCCTATTGCACAAGCAGATTGGAACATTGATAAATTAGATGGTGCTGGTCCATCTGGTGTAACTCTTGATTTAACTAAATCCCAAATTCTTTGGTCTGACTTTGAATGGTTAGGTGTTGGTTCTGTTCGCACAGGATTTGTAGTCAACGGGCAGTTTATTCCAGTACACATCTTCCATCATGCTAATGAGATTGAAGGCACATATATCACAACTGCTTCTCTTTCCTGTAGATACGAATTGACGAATACTGGAACAACTAGTGGTGCTACAATGAAGCAAATTTGTTCTACAGTCATTTCAGAAGGTGGATATATCAGCACTGGACTCACTCGGTCTGCTTCTAATCCAATTACAGGATATGTGTTAGGTGAAGATAAGGACAATCCAGTTATCTCCTTGAGACTTAGATCAGGAAGAACTGATGCTATTGCAGTGCCTAGAGAAATCAGTCTCTATGGGTTACAAAATACAGCATTTAAATATAAACTGATTCAAGATGCCACTATTAATGGGGGAACTTGGAGTTTAACTGATTCTGCGTCTAGTGTAGAATATAATATTACAGCAGATAGTGCAATTGGTGGCACAGTCATTTTTGAAAGTATCTTTAAGGGACAAGCAACGGTTGATCCTATCTTGCTACAAGAGCAGTTTGGAAATGCATTACAGTTGACCCGTGATATTATTGAAGCAGATAGTGTAGGCAATACCTTTACAATTACAATTCAACCTACAACCAATAATGATGATGTTATTGCTTCAGTAACTTGGCAGGAACAGACTTCCTAAGATGCAGTCTTTTAAATCTTTTTTCACAGAACAAAAGAAAAAGGGATTTTTCCTTCAGTTTGTTAGAACTAAAGGATATGATGTGCTGCGTGTAAATCGTTCTGGGGACTTGCGGTGGGCAGAAGTTCGTGGTAAAAAGGGATATGAAGGTCATGGATACGATCCTAAAGACCCACTACATAAAGCATTAGATGGATTGGGTAAGGCAGTAGACCTTGGCGCATTAACAGCAGGTGATACTGTGACTATCAATCCTAGACATCCACATGCAAAGAAAGCATTTGCTACAGCAGAAAGAATTATGAAGTCATGATTTCGTTTAAGCAGTTTATCAACGAACAGAAGAATACGCACATGCGTCATATTGAGGACAAGGTTCTCTATGGTGGTGTGAATGGCACTCGGAATGCAATTAATGCACTGCGTTCCCTGCGTGATATGCTGTCTGGTGTTTCTAAAGGTAACGTTAGTGTGAAGTGGGATGGTGCGCCTGCTGTCTTTGCTGGGACTGATCCTAGAGATGGAAAGTTCTTTGTAGCAAAGAAAGGTATCTTCAATAAAAATCCTAAAGTGTATAAGACAGATGCAGATGTTGATGCCGACACTTCTGGTGACTTGGCTAAAAAACTAAAGTTGTCTTTGAAGCATTTTGCGAATCTTGGTATTAAAGGAGTTATTCAAGGTGATTTACTTTTTACAAAATCTGATCTTAAATCCCAAAAGATCGCTGGACTGGATTACCTCACGTTTCACCCTAATACAATTGTCTATGCTGTCCAAAAGGATAGTAAGGATGCAGAAGAAATTAAAAGAGCAGAAATCGGAGTAGTCTGGCATACTACATATACGGGTGATGACTTTGAAAGCATGAAAGCAAATTATGGTGTCAACGTGCAGGCTCTAAAGAAAACCTCTAAGGTATGGCAGCAAGACGCCATGTTGCGTGACTTGTCTGGAACTGCTACTATGTCTTCAAAAGAAACTGATAGAGTGAATGCGCACTTGTCCCGTGCTGGTAAACTCTTCAACGAAATCTCTGGTTCTACTCTAAGAGAGTTGGAGCAAAACCAAGACCTTGCACAACTTATTGAGCAATTCAATAATACTTTTGTGCGTAGTAATACAGTCATTTCTGATACTGAACAACATGTTCGCAATCTTATTAATTGGATTGAAAACAAGTATCAGAAAGAGATTGATAAAAGAAAGTCTGAAAGAGGTAAGCAGACTCAGAGAGATAAACTTTCAAAAATCCTGAAATTCTTCTCACGGGAGAATAAAAGAAGTCTTAAAAAAATGTTTGATCTACAAAAGGCAATTGTTTCTGCGAAACTTGTGCTTATAAATAAACTAAATGGTATTAAACATATTAAGTCTTTTTATGTTACAACTAACGGGTTCAAATCAACTGGACCTGAAGGTTACGTCGCTATTGATAAACTAGGTGACAATGCTGTCAAACTAGTCAATCGTTATGAATTTTCAACAAACAACTTTGACCCAACGATTCTCAAGGGTTGGAGTAAATAAAGAGGAACGATATAGATGAAATATCTTATTTCCGCAATTCTCGCTACTGTTGTAGCTGCTCCTGCAATTGCACAAGATGCTAGTGAATCCGCTCTTATGTCCAACGCAACAGTAGGTGTAGAAACTGATTTAGAAGGTAACGCAGACTGGACAGTTGGTGCAGAGTTGGGTATTGCTGGTTTTGGTGTAGATGCAGAATTTGTTCTTAGTGACCTTGGAACTAATGCAGAAGATGACTACTCTGTTGGTGTAGGCACAGGCATGGACCTTGGATTCGCTGAACTTGACACAAGCGTCAATTATGCTTGGGGTGCTACCAATGGTGCTGATCTGATTGGTCGTGGTGCAGGTAACACTTGGGGTGACCTGACTCTTGATCCAGAACTCAAAGTAACTCCCGGTATTATCGGTGGTGAGTATGCTTGGGTAGGTGCTTCTATGGACCTTGCCACCGCTGGTGCTATTGACCTTGCATGGGGTGGTGCTTCCTACGGTGTAGGTTATGAGCATGATCTTAACGAGCGTGCTTCTGTTTCCATGTCTTACGGTTGGTCCGTTGATGTTGTAGATGATGCTGATCCTACAACAGTAAATGACTGGGTAACAACAGCAGATGGTCTTAAAGTCGGCGTAGGCTTCAAGTTCTAAAATGATTGGGTTCAAAGACTTCCTTTCTATCACTGAGACTTCCTCTCATATTGAGGGGGAGTCTTTACCCATTTCTGAAGCATTATCATTTGCTGCTAGAAGAAAAAAGTCTATTGATTTTAGACGCCGTAAGCAAAAGATTCAAAGACAAAGAAAAATCGCACTGAGAAAACCTGCCTCTCTTGATAGACTCAAAAGAAGAGGTCGTAAGTCTGCTAGAGATGTATTGACAAAAAGATACTATGGTGGTAAGACTAAAAGAGATATGAGCATTTCTCAAAAACAGCGGGTAGAAAAAAGACTAGATAAAGCAAAGAGAGCTACTGGTATTATTTCTAAGAGACTGTTACCAAGTAAGCGTAAACTTGATGTTCAAAGAAGGCGTGGATAAGTCATGGTTAGTGGATTTAAACAATATCTGGAAGAAAAATCTTCTGTAGGTTATTTTGCATTTGGTAGATTTAATCCACCTACTACTGGTCATGAGAAACTTATCAACAAAGTTTCTTCTCTTGCTAGAGGTAATGACTATAAGATTTTTGCATCCCAATCGGTTGATGCTAAGAAAAATCCATTAGAATATAAAACAAAAGTAAAGTTCATGCGTAAGATGTTCCCTAAGTTTGCAAGGAACATTATCATGGACAACTCTGTCAAAAACTTCCTTGATGCAACCATGTATATGTACAAGCAAGGTTACAAGAATATTGTAATGGTTGCAGGTGATGACAGAGTAGCAGAATTCCAAAAACTCCTTACCAAGTATAATGGTGTTGATTCCCGTCATGGTAAGTATGAGTTTGATTCCATTAAAGTAGTTTCTGCTGGTGAACGTGACCCTGATGCAGATGATGTTACAGGTATGTCTGCTTCCAAGCAGAGAAAGAATGCAGCAAATAATGATTTTGCAACATTCTCTAAGGGTCTTCCAAAAGGTGTATCTGATCAGTTAGCAAAAGAACTGTTCAATGCTGTTAGAAAAGGAATGAACCTAAATGAAAATAAAACATTTACTAGACATATTGAGTTGGAACCAGTTTCCAACAGACGAGAAGAGTATATTAATGGCGAGCTTTTTCATGTTGGGCAGTCAGTTCTTGTAAAAGAATCTGATGAAGTAGTTGATATTGTTCATTGTGGTTCTAATTATGTTATCGTTGAAATGGATGGCAAGAAGAAACGCAAGTGGTTGACTGATGTAGAACCACTAGAAGAAAAAGTTTCTCAGTCTCAGATCAATGACTTAGAAAGATTTGCTGATAAATTACTTGCAAAGTATGATATTGATATTGAGTTTACCAAGCATTTTGTTGACCGTGTAAATGATGCACGAAATAATCCTGAGATTAAAGTAGCAGAACTACAGAAGTTCTTTAAGAAGGTGCAGAAAGCAAAAGGTAATAAAATCAAAAACGTAGGTGATTTACAAGCAGTTCTAAAAGATGTTACAACTGACTTGAATATTCCTGCTGTTATTCGTGATAAGGGTGATGACTTTGAAGTTACTTTGAAAACGATTATGCGGAAGAAGAACTTCAAGACACCTAACAAAGTTATTCAGTATGAACAGAAGGTTGCACAAGACCCTGATGTGAAAGATAAAAAGGGAACGCAACCAAAAAAATATTACTCTGGTCTAGCAAAGTCTACTAAGTCTGCTAGAGACGCACACTTCAAAAAAGGTGCTAAGATGGATGATGATAATCCAGCAGCATACAAGCCAGCGCCGGGTGATAAAGAAGCAGAGACTAAACCTTCCAAGTATACAAAGAAGTTTAAGCAGATGTATGGTGAAGCAGTTTCTCCTGCACAGCAGGCTGCTATTGCTATTTCTAAAAAAGAACGTGGTGAAAAACCAAAGAATGAAGGTAATGGTCTTTGGGCAAACATTCATAAAAAACGCAAAGAAGGTCGTCCAATGCGTAAACCCGGTTCAAAAGGCGCACCTACTGCACAGGACTTTAAGAACGCAAGAAATGAGCAAACTATGAATGAAGAGGAAAAGAAAGGACTTGCTGCTAAGGCAGAAAAGTCTGGCGTTTCTCTGAGTATTCTTAAGCAAGTATACAACCGTGGCATGGCTGCGTGGAGAACTGGACACAGACCCGGAACTACTCCGCAACAATGGGCGAATGCGAGGGTAAATAGTTTCCTTACTGGCGGAAAAACTAGACGCACAGCAGATGCTGACTTATGGGCAAAGGTAAAGAAATGATTACTTTAAGAGAACTAAAAGAAAAAGCTGTATCAAAGCAGCAACAGAAACTGATGGGTCTTGCACTCGCAT